>Ga0209800_10000825_pt1 | contig 39604 bp, 43 predicted proteins | sample Higcelweek8metaG_FD_187174 | JGI IMG/M metagenome (GOLD analysis project Ga0209800, IMG submission 187174) | Freshwater pond sediment microbial communities from the University of Edinburgh, under environmental carbon perturbations - High... | ecosystem: Environmental > Aquatic > Freshwater >...
TTGGAAAAAATGAAACATATTCAATTTCATCCCACAGCGCTTTACGAACCTAATAAAAGTCAGGCGTTCTTAATTACCGAAGCGATTCGAGGATTTGGAGCTCATATTTTAAATCATAAAATGGAGCGTTTTGTTTTCGAATATCATCCTGATGGTGAATTAGCAACTCGAGATATTGTTTCGAAAGCCATTTCTGACGAAATGAAGAAAGAACATTCTAAACACGTTTGGCTCGACGTAAGACATTTACCGATAGAAACTTTCAAAACGAAATTCCCAAAGGTTTATAATTATTGTTTTGAAAATGGTATTGATGTTTCCAAAGATTTAATTCCGATAACTCCAGCTGCACATTATCAATGTGGCGGAATGGTGGTGGATGAAACGGGAGCTACTTCTATCAAACAATTGTTTGCAATCGGAGAATGTTCTCACACAGGACTTCATGGTGCGAATCGATTGGCATCCAATTCATTATTAGAAGCGATTGTTTATGCGCATGATTTAGCTAAAAATCTTGAAGCTACTATTGACGACGTTAAAAACAGTAAAGCTATAATAACTCCTATTCGCTATAAAAATATTCATCATGATGAAATCTTACAATTTAGAAATCAACTACAACATTTCATGAAATATGATTCATTATGTGAAAATACCAAAAACACCGAAAAAGTATTTGAAATGGTAACCGAGATGAGCAAACGCTTCAAAAAGAAATTCAAAAATTATAATTCACATCCGTTTTTGTGTGAAACTTATAATTTGATTCAAACCGCAGAAATCATTTTAAAAGATTGTTTACCCAAAAGATACCGAGCAAAATCTGTTAAAAAAGAAAAAACTATTTCGTAATGCTGAACCTATTTGCCCATCCAAAACGCATTTTTTTTGTGCTCTTCGTTTGTTTCATAGCGTTTAGCGTTTGGATTTATGCTATTCCGTTATTTAGTCCAAGTCAATATTCTGAAAAAGAACTTCATTTAGTAGCCGAAGGTAGATTGGTTTGGCAGAAATACAACTGTCATACCTGTCATCAATTGTATGGATTGGGCGGATATTTGGGCCCAGATTTAACCAATGTTTATTCCAAAACTGCCAGCAACGAAGCGTATATCAAAGGGATTATAAAATCGGGAGTAAAGCAAATGCCTGCCTTTGAAATTTCGGATAAAGAAATGAAAGCACTTTTACACTTTTTAAAAAATGTAGATGCTACAGGAACATCTAATCCACAAGATTATCAGCCTGAAATACTAGGAACTTTTAGCTTAGAAAAGAAATGAGAAATATTGGAATTTGGCTCATCAGAATCGCCTTGTTATTATTGTTAGCAGGACTTTTTTTTGGACATTTAGCTTCTGAAAGCTACAGAATAACCGAACCAAAATCGGGTGTAATGGGATTTTTATCGCTTCGACCACTTCATGTGAGTAGCGCCTATTTAGGCATCATAACAGCGGGCTTAGGTTTTTTAACTTTAATCATTCAGAAAAAAAGAACTTCACAGTTTGGTACCTTTCTACAATACATTCATTTTACGCTTTGGATAATTGCTTTAACTGGGATTTTCTACAGTTATTTTACAGGCGATTTTGGTGGAAGAGAATATTGGGAATTCAATCCGGTGTGGGCTTTGCCCATTTTTATCTCTTTCATTGTCTTCTTGATTTTCTATATTCATCAAATTGGATTTAAAGTAAAATGGCCTGTATATTATTGGATGTGGCTAACCGGATTGGTATTCTTTATTTTTACTTTCATTGAAAATTATTTGTGGATTTTTCCTTATTTCAGAGAGCATTTTATTGCCGATATGACCATTCAGTGGAAAGTAAATGGTTCACTCGTTGGTGCTATAAATCAAATCATTTATGGTGTTGCATTTTACTTGATGGAAAAAATTAGTGGCGATGAAAAATCGTCCTACCAAAAACTATCATTTGCCATGTATTTTTTAGGAATGTTTAATTTGATGTTCAATTGGGGGCATCACATTTATTTACTTCCAACAGAAAAAATAATCCATTACATAGCCTATGCGGTTAGTATGACAGAATGGATTCTTTTCATTAGAATATTTTACAAATGGAATAAACAAATTAAAGAGAACAAGCAACATTATTATTTTTTTCCCTATCGTTTTTTAATGGCCGCAGATTATTGGGTTATAATAAATTTAGGCATGGCATTACTCATGTCAATACCGGCAATCAACTTATATACTCATGGGACACATATTACTGTTGCTCATGCAATGGGAACCACAATAGGCATAAACACCATGATTATTTTAGCTGCAAGTTTTTATTTTATTAAACCCACTTTTTTATCAAAAAAAACATTAAAATTGAATAGTCTATTTTTTTGGTCCACTCAACTTATTTTATTGACATTTTTGATTTCATTAATTGGTATGGGAATTCAACGTGCACTATGGCAAGTAGGATTAAAGAAAAGTACTTTTTCTCAAATGACTCAAGCAAGTAGTCTTTGGACATTATTATTTATAATACTTGGCACATTGTTAATGATTTTTATGGGATATTTCATCATCTATTTGATTCTTAAATCCTTGAAGAAAAATCAAGTTACCTAAAAAATATATTAAATGAGAATCAAATGATAAAAATCAATTAATTTTAGATAGAATCCGATTATCTTTGCCGACTAATTTCACATTTTTAGTAGGATTTATGTTTTCAAAATCATGTAACTACGCTATCAAAGCTTGTATTTTCATAGCACGTCATTCATTAGAAGAAAAAAAAATAGGCTTTGTTGATATTTCAAAAGAGATTGATTCACCACAGGCATTTACAGCAAAAATTTTACAAGTTGTTGTAAGAGCAGGGATTGTTGATTCTGTAAAAGGTGTAAAGGGAGGCTTTTATATTCCAAAAAAGCGAATTTCAACTACATTTTTAGTTCAAATAGTAGAAGCAATTGATGGTGATGCCGTTTTTCATGGATGTGGGTTAGGTTTAACTCAATGTTCAGAAGAACATCCTTGTCCTGTTCATGATAAGTTCAAGAGTATTAGAAATAATTTAGCACATATGCTAGAAACAACAAATTTAGAAGAACTGGCATTAGGAATTAAATCTGGAGAAACATTCTTAAAACATTAATTCCTAAAACCAATAACTTTTAAAATTGAACCATTAGATTTAAAAATATATTTCTTCCCATTCTGGGTATATTATTCCAATCGGTATAAGTAGTGTATTTAATATCAAATATGTTCTCAACACCCGTATTGAGTTTAATTTTAGTCTTTTCAAAATTAAATTTATAACCTAAATTACAGTTTATAACAGCATAATCTGGTGTTCTATCTTCACCATAAAAAGTGTTATATTCAGTTTGTGTTGTATTTCCTTTTAAAATTATTTCAGCATCCCATTTAAGTTGGTTAAAAGTAATGGAAGTTAAATAATTAAACGGGCTCATAAATGGTAAGCCTTCATTTTTATTATCTCTTCCTATGTTGTACAAAAATTGTCCTTTCCAAGTCCAGTTGTCATGAATAAAATAGTTAAATATTAGATCATTTGACCAAATAGTTGCGTGATCTAAAGCTGTATAAATTTTAATCCCATTTGCGCCAATCGTCATAGGAGCAACTGATAAATCAGGAATTCCAATGATATAATTGTTAATATGAAAATTAGCAGATGTTATTTTAGCTTGCCATTTAGAATTTTTAAAACCCAAAAAAACATTTGCTTCTAATGATTGTTCATTTTTTAAATTAGGATTTCCAATATAATCAAAATTATCAAAGCTATTAAAAAGATAAAAACCATAACCTTCTGAAACAGAAGGGGCTCTTTCACCATAACCAAAACCACCTCCAAATTGTAATCCATTTTTATCATATGAATAATTAGTTGATATGCTTTTTAGAAACCTTGATTTTGATGCTTCAAGTTCAGGATAAAAAATTTGTAAACTTTGCATCCCAAAATCACTTGCTACATTATTTGAATGCATACCTAAGGAAATAGTAAATTTTAAATTAGAATGACAATTTATTAACCAATTATCTTCCAAATAAATACCAGAATATATAGTTTGAACATCAGGCCATGTATACATAAACATTAAATTTTCATTTGGATCTGATGGATACATTGTCATTTCTGCCACAGAGCGATTATAAAATCCATTCAAATTTACCATGTAATCATGTTTATTCAATCTTCCATTAACTTTAGAATATATGCCATAGGTATCACTCCATCCAGGCATATCCATATGTATTGGAACATTTGGACGCTTAGTATCATCCATAGTATGAGTAATTGTATTGTAGTACAACTTTGTTTCCCAATTATCAATTCGATTAGAAATAGGTTTGTAATCAAATTTTAAAGAAGTAATTAAAGCCTCAGCTAAAGAAACATCCATGGGCAAGGCTGGATAACCCACATCAGTTGCTTTATCATAAATAATAGAAGCTTCAATAATTTTATTATTCGAAAATCGAAACCCTGATATGGTTGAAAGGTTTAACTTTCTGAATTGTGAAAACGAAATTTCTTGATTATTTCCTGCTTTATAATTTTCAGCATCTCGAAACATGACATCAGTATCAATATAAAACAAACTATCAGCAAAATTAATTGAAGAACCTATAATTTTTTGTTTATTATTAGTTTCAAAACCAGAATTTAAAGCAAAGTCCCAGCCTTTGTTAGCAAATTTACCTTGACTTCTTTTTAAATTTATAGCACCCCCAATTGTATTACCATGACAGGTGCCCTGCTGTCCAGATGAAATAGTAGCTTCTGATAAATTAGAAACTTCAACATAAGAAGTAACTGGATCCATCTTATCGGTACAAGCACCAAAAATTCGCATTCCATCTATTGTAATAACAGTTCGTTCAGTAGTCATGCCATTAATAATTGGTTCCCATGCATAGGCACCTCTTTTAATCAAATCTACTTTTGTAGACTTTTGCAAAAATTCGTCAACTGAAGCTAAAGTTTTAGATTGTTTTTCATGTAACTGAGATTTTGTACCTACTACAATAACTTCTTTCAGTTCTTTAATTTTGAGAGAATCCGTTTCTTGACTAAAAGTAAATCCGAACGAAAGTGATAGAAAAAATACTACTAATTTTTTCATGATATAAAGATTTTAAAAAAGATCATTCACAAAAAAAACGATCTTTTTAAAGGTAAAATTAAAATTCGATTTCAAAGAAGATACTACTCGCAGTAACGGTGTCGGTAATTTCTTCACCTTTTACAATTGTTCCATCAGGTTTTGCTAATTGCAGGTTAATTTTCCAATATCCTGTCATTGTTAAAGACAATTTACCATTATACAATTCACCTGTACTAGTTTGTGTTGCATGAACATTGTTTGGCGAACTATGATTACCCATACTTGGCATTCTTGGATCAATTTTTAAAGTATAACCATCTACAACTGGAAATGTCATCATATCTTGCATTTTCCATACCCCTACTTTCATATCATTTAACGCAACAGAAGGATGATGAGGCTCAACATAAGCAACTAAATATTTTACGCCATCTGTTCCAGTAAAAGTATTAACGGTTCTTTTTGCTGAAGCTGGTACATCAATAACAGATGTTGTTGTGTAATCTACTCCATCAATAGAATAATCTATTTTTAAATCCCAATATTCTGTATCGTTTTGAGCCATTTGAAACATAATATAACCTTCATATAATGTTCCTTCTGTTGTGATTTTTTCTACCTCAGAATTTGGGCACGAATGGTTCATCATTGCCATATGCATAACTGGCATCCAAGATACTGTTGCATTTTTAATGTATTGATTTGTTGCATTATCCTTAATTCTTAATTTAACTTCGTTATAGCCTTGAACTAAAACTCCGGTGTGAGAATACAACTCAATTGTGTGTGTTGTATTTGTCATTTCTTGAAATTTTGTTAGTCCGTCTAACTCATTAACAGTAGTAGAATCATCATTATCAGAACATGATATAAGTGCTAAAGCCATAAATAAAACGGCTACTATATTTTTTAATTGAAATTTCATTTTTTTAAATTTAGTGTGTAAAACATTAAACAAGAATAACTGACAAAACATCCAATATGTTTTGCATTATTTTGTTCGTTAAAGTTTATAAGTTTTTATATGAAGAGTTGCACTTCATATATTTTTTGGAAGTCATATTAATTCAAAAGTTTTGAATTAATATAGAAAAATTAAGCACTAAAAATGGGGGGATGAAAAACGGAACAACATGCCTTGTGAAAGTAAAAATTGGCATAGTTGTCTCCAATAGAAGTTCTATTATGAAAATAAATTTGTTCAACAACAAATGTCTTAATTTCTTGAAAAAACAAGACTTCAATTTCTTGTTTAGAATTGTTTTTTTTGTCAGAATTAATTGGTTTATCATCTTCTGATGCTTTCGCTAATTCATTAACTAAGTGGCATTTTCCATTACATTTAAGTTCAGGTTTTGCTTTATTCTCACATAACTCATTAGCAATATAATCATAATTAATAATGTAATCTAAAACCGGAAAAATTGGTTTTAAAAACATTACTATAATTAATATGATTACTAATTTTTTCATAGCACAAATTTAAATCAAGTAATTACCTATTTTATATGATTGTGGTCATAATTTTAATATTTTTGTTAAAATAACTTTGCCCTTTTAAGTTGAAGTTGTTTTGATAACCTATATATTTTTAACTTAAAATATTATATCAATCATGCAAATAGACTTAGATTTACTTTATACTTGGGGTGCAATTGCCAAAGAATATAAAAAAAATGACGTCATTATTAGCGAAGATGAAGTTGCTAATTTTTATTATCAAGTTATAGAAGGTTGTGTGAGAATGTATAATTCTAATGATGATGGAAAAGAATTCACGCAAGGATATTTCTGTAATGGTCAAAGTTTTGGAGAACCTCCATTATTCATAAATGAAAAATATCCTGCAACAGCAGTTGCTTTTCAGGATTGTAAAATTATTAAGCTTTCTAAAGATAAATTTTTGAGAATTTTAGATGAATATCCTTCCATTCAAAAACAATTTCTAATTGTGATGGCAAAACGTATTCACAATAAATCAAAAACTTCAAAAGATATTATTAATCAAAAACCCGAATTTAGAATTATGGCTTTTTTAAATTCTAATAAAAGAGGAAGTGGTAATACTAAAGAATTGGTTCCATTTACTCGTCAAGAAATTGCAAATTTTACAGGACTAAGAGTAGAAACAGTAATTAGAACCTTTACAAAAATGAAAGCTAATAATAAAATTGAAATTATAAATCATAAAATATATTTCTAATGTTTCTAAACAGTAAGTTATGGTTAAAAACATCAATAATAAACTTATTATTAGTTGCGATTTTAGGGCTATTAATGCGCTATAAAATTGGTTTTGAGTTTCCTTTTTTGGACCAAAAACACTTACAACATTCACATTCACATTTTGCATTTTCTGGATGGATAAGTCACACTTTAATGGTTTTAATGATAGGGTTTTTAGAATATAAGATAAAGAAAACTGAGATTCAATTTATAAAAAAATACAACCTACTCTTAATTACAAACTTAATTTGTTCTTATGGAATGTTGATTTCATTTATTATTCAAGGTTATGGGGCGATTTCTATCCTTTTTTCAACTTCTTCAATTGTAATAGCTTGCGTTTTTACTTTCTTTTATTTTAAAGATTTAAAATTAATTTCACATGAAGATTTATCAAAAAATTGGTTTAAAGCGTCACTCTTTTTTAATGTAATTTCTTCGCTTGGCACTTTTGCATTGGCTTATATGATGGTTAGCAAAAACATTCAGCAAAATGAATATTTATCATCTATTTATTTTTATCTACATTTTCAATATAATGGTTGGTTCTTTTTTGCTTGTATGGGACTATTAATTTCCTTTTTACAATTAAAAAAAGCAGAAAATTTATTTTTTAATAAAACCTTTTGGTTGTTTTTCGTTTCTTGTATTCCTGCTTATTTTTTATCAACCCTTTGGTTAAAATTACCAACCTGGATTTATGTTTTAACTTTACTTTCCGCTTTAATTCAAACTGTTACCTGGTTTAAATTTTTATTTGTAATAATTAAATTGAAAAGTAATTTTCTTGAAAAATATCCATTGGTTTTACGTTACATATTATTTTTTGTAGGTGTAGCTTTAAGTTTGAAATTTATACTTCAATTAGGATCTACAATTCCTGCTTTAAGCCAATTGGCATTTGGATTCAGACCCATTGTAATAGCATATTTACATTTAGTATTATTAGCTATTATTTCCTTATTTTTATTGTTTTACATTTATGTAAATCAATTAATAACTTTTAATAAAAAAGTTAAAAATGGGATAATAATTTTCACAATAGGTGTTCTATTAAACGAAATTATATTAGCAATACAAGGAATTGCATCTTTTAGTTATACACTAATTCCTTTTGTTAACGAAATGCTATTTGGTGCAGCAATAATTTTAGTAAGCGGTATTGGAATTATTGCTTTTTATTCTTTAAAAAAAGTTAAAAACTCACCTATGTTATGATTACACTCATAAAATAACTATTTAATAATTAAGTACTTTGTTTGTATAATTTGAATGTTTATCAAAAGTATTTATTATGAAAAAATCAATTAAAACATTGTTATTGGCAAGTATTTTTATTGCCATTGGTTGTAAACAAAACGAACAAACATCTTCTGAACCAGCAGTAGAATCCACTGAAGTACAGTCTGGAGGGCAAGAAAATGTGGTTGATGAAACTTCTGTTCCAAATATTGTACAAACCGCTATAGGAAGTAAAGACCATACTACTTTAGTTACTGCTGTTAAAGCAGCTGGTTTAGTAACATCATTAAGTAATGCTGGCCCATTTACTGTATTTGCACCTACTAATGCTGCTTTCGATAAGTTACCAGCAGGTACAATTGATGGATTATTAAAACCTGAAAAGAAAGGTGATTTAGAAAACATTTTGGGGTATCATACATATGTTGGCTCACTAAAAATTGAATACATGAATGACGGGCAAGAGTTTGATATGGTTTATGGTGGAAAAGTAAAAATTACAAAAAAAGATAATAAAACATATGTTAATGGTTCTGAAATAGTAGCAACTATAGAAACCGGAAATGGAATAATTCACGTAATTGGTGACGTACTTTTACCAAAATAGAATAATTGTTAATTCAACTTTGCTTTTCTTATAATTAGGTTAAAAAGCGTGGATTGATTCAATTCACGCTTTTTTTATATTTTTAGTTTAACGTTTTATACATAATTACTTGAGCAATGTTTGAAGCCCTCTCTTTAATTTCATTTGCTCTTACACCTATAAAAAGCTTATCTACTGTTTCACTAAATAAGTCATTCCAATGCTGAAAATGTTGTTGATTCATAGTGCTTTTTTGATGTAATTCCTTGTGAACCACCATAGGACTTCCACTATAATTTCCAGAGTAAAAAAGAATATTCTCCCAAAAATCATACATTTTAGGCAAATGTAATTCCCAATTTACTTTAGCTACATCATTGAATAAGTATCCAATAGTGTCATCTTTTTTAACTTTATCATAAAATGCATTGACTAATTTCTCAATGTCTTTTCTATTTCTAATATCTGTTTTCATATTGGATTAGTTTAAAAATTTAATTATTTAACTATAAAATCTAAATTCATAAACCATTCATTTTTTACAAATCTTTAGTTTTAAATTTTTTAAGTGATAATACAAAAGGAATAATTACCCATAGAAGTAGTAATAATAATGAAACCGCAATTCCTATTCCATTACCAAAATATTCTTTAAATAAAGCCCCTGTATATCCCATCATTGCAGAAGCATCTAAATGTAACAACATCTGGATTCTGGCTAAATCAATAGGACTTAAAGAAGTTATAAATATCATTGGCTTTTCTATTGGATAATCTGAGAACTGAAACAATAAAAACAATATCAATCCATCAAAAATTAATGCAAAAAAGAGCCAAATAACTATTGAAGCACCAATCCCTCTGGCTTTGTCTCTATTAAAAATAGCACTAAGAAAAGCTAAAGAAACAAAAATAGCCGTGATTAAAACACCAATTAGCAACATCATAATACCGTTCAAATTAGGCGCATTGATGAGTAATGGTATTCCAGATCCAATTAAAAAAGAAATGATAAGTGAGAGTGATAAACTAATAAATAAACTTATCCATATTTTACTTCTTTTAATTGGCTGACTCACTAACAACTCAATAAACTCAGCGCTATTATATATGTAAATTGTAGCAAATAAAATAGAAACTAAAGGAACCGTAAATAAAATAACATTCAAAATTGTTAGCATTCCTTTTGCTGTATTATCTTCCATTCCAAAAGAACTCCATGATAAAACGGCTAAAATTAAAGTGTAAACTAATACAATTTTATTTTTTAAAATATCTGATAATATAATTTTTATTATTCTGTTCATTTTAATTTGCTCTTAAAATTTTTGCGATGGCTTTAGAAATTTTATCCTCTTGCGTTTCCTCTCTTAATTCGTTAACTTTTTTATGAAAGAAAATTTTACCGTCTTGCATAAAAATAATTTCAGAAATTAAATCATCTAATTCACTTAATAAATGTGATGTAATAATGATTAATTTGCCTTTTTCTTTTTCTTTAATAATTTTCTCTTTTAATAATTCAGATGCAAGTGGATCTAAACCAGCTGTTGGTTCATCTAATATCAAAACATCAGGATTAAATAAAAAAGCTAAAACTGCACTGATTTTTTGAGTAGTTCCACCAGATAGTGTTCGCATTTGCTTGTTTAACATTTTCTCAATTTCAAAATCTCTAAACAAATCTTCATCTAAATTGTCTTTTGAATTGCGAATTTTCTTAACCATTTCGATAATTTCGCCAATAGTCATAGTGTCTGGATAGCGACCAATTTGTGGCATATATCCAATTTTTTCTCTGTACAGATAATCACCAAAAATCGATTTTTCATTAAATTCCATACTTCCAGAATCAGGAATCACCATACCTAAAATTGACTTTATCAAAGTTGTTTTTCCACAGCCATTAGGTCCAATTAAAGCAATACATTGACCAGAATTACAGGATACAGAAACATTCTTAAGTACTTCCAGTTTTCCAAATTTTTTAGATATATTTTTTATTTCAATCATAATAATGGTAATGGTTTCATTTGTGGCTTATTGTCTATGAAATTATCAGGAGTTATGCTTGGTAATACTTTTTCAGATTTATCTAAAAGTGTAATCATAAAACTTCTAAATAAAAGCATAGCTGAGGGATTATTTTCAATCAGAACAGCAAATAAACTCAGCGGATGATATGGTACATCTCCAATTTCATCTTTATTCAAATCATAGCCTTCATATTTATCCCAATAATTAGAGTCAAAAGTATTCAATACTAAACTTCCATTGGTTCCCATATCAAAAGTATTACCAATGAAATTATTGTTTACAACTTCGTTATCCATGCTACTTGCTTGAATTTGCATAGCCCAACCATTAGCGTTAAATTGATTTTTCTCTATTTTATTTCGGCTACTACCTTCAACGTAAATAGCTGAAGTATTTGAGTTAAACTTATTGTTAAATATATAACTATCTGTTATATCTTTTAAAAGTAACCCATAAGCTGAAGCTCCCCAATTTTCATCAAAAGTGTTATTAAACATTTTAACGTCTTTAGTATACATTACTGCAACTCCAGCACCATTATTTCTAAAAATATTAGTAATATACGTATCGCTGTGTGAAAACATAAAATGCAATCCATATCTGACATTATTTGTGCTAATATTTCTCCAAATCAAAGAATCATATACAAATTCAAAATAAATTCCATCTCTATGACCATCAATACGATTTGCTATTATTAAAATATTATTTGATTTCCAACAATGAATTCCATTTCCAAGCTGTTGCTCTTGTTTTCCATAAGCTTTTAGTGTATTATTTTTAATAGTACAATTTTGAGAATTTTGAAGATATATCCCAAAAAAATTATCGTCTAAAACATTATTTTGAATTAAAACGTGACTTCTATTATAAACTTTAATACCACAAGGATCAGTAATAGTTGCGTAAGCACATCTTATTATTTTGAATCCATCTACTACTACACTATCAGCGTGTATTGATAAAACTTCATGTTTTTTTTCACCATCTAAAACTGGCAAACCTTTTCCTAAAAAGACAATTCTTTTATCAATTTTTATATTACCCTCCTTATACAATCCACCATGGACTATAAGAGTATCTCCATCTTTAGCTAAAGTAATTCCTTTCTTAACAGACTTAACCGCATGCTTTTTACCTACATGTATAGTGGTTGCTTTAAGTGAGAGTGAAAAAAAAAGTAATATAATTAAGAAATATTTCATTTGATTTTATTTAATTATTTCGCTCCAAGAAATTGGATTTGCATTATATTTTAATGCTATTTTTTTTGCTTCCTCCTCTGTTTTAACTGCAATTATATTGCCACGCATTGGACTGCTAATTTCACCTCCTTTTACATAAAAGGCATTCTCTGCGGGAATTAAAACATTATTCTGATTAAAATCATGTATGTAAAATGATTGAATATTTGTTGTTAGATTTTCTTTATGATAATTAATCATACAATGCATATCATCAAATTTATATATTCTTCCCTTTATTGTGATTAACTCTGCTCCAAATTTACCATCTGCAATTTTCATTTTACAAAAATCACATCCGTCTGAATTAAGTTTGATTGGATCAGCTTCTTTTGTTGTACAAGAAATTGATAATAACAAGATTAAAATATAAGATAGCCGTTTCATTTATATTGATTTTTTAAATTTAAATTCTTTTAAAACTACAACAAATAATAAAATTCCAGCACATGTAAGCATCCATCCACCTATATCTGGAATTGAATAAGCTCCAAAATTCAACAATTGTTTATAACCAATTAATGGAGGCTGATAAGCCATACCTGGTACTTTTATAGCTGCATTAGGATCAAGATTATGTCCGTATTCATAATTCCATCTATAAAAATCAATTCCTGCAAGAATTACAAAAAGAACAAAAGTTATAAGAAAACCAAAAACAGCTTTTCTATTGTTAATGAATACTAAAATTAGTGAAATAAATGCAAAAGTCCCAAAAACATAAGGAAGAACCGTAAATTCAAAAAAGTTCTCCGTATGTAAAGTTGCCATACCGATGTAGTGGTTTAATCCATTTATAATATCAACATCACCCCCTATTTTATTTGCATGAAGTTGTAACATTAATCCCTCCGGATATTGAGGAGCATCTAGTTCAATTCTCCACATTGGTACAAATAAAGAGCCAATAAATAATAATCCTACTATTACTAACAAAACTTTAGAAAGTATTGTTAAATTATTTTCTTTCATGATTTCTGTTTTTATGTTAAAATCATATATTGTTTAAAATAAATTATCGTAAGTTTTTCTTACTAAAAGAAAAACAATAATGATTTTTAATTATAGTTTTTAAGTGAAGATTTTTGTTTTATTGGAAGAAAAATTAGGGAGCATTACTGCTCCCTAAAAAATTTATTTTGTTGAAGAAGCTGGTAAATTTGTACCTAAGCTATAACTAATTGGCACATTACTTCCAGCAGGAGAAACTCTAATGTATCCTGACATTTCTTGGTGTAATGCACTACAGAAATCTGTACAGTAAAATGGAACAATACCAACTTTTGATGGTTTCCAATTTAAAGTTGCTGTTTCACCTGGCATAATTAGTAATTCAGCGGTTTGTGCTCTTCTAATTGAGAATCCATGAGGAACATCCCAATCTTGTTCAAGGTTTGTAATGTGGAAATAAACATCATCTCCGACTTTGATTCCTTCAATATTATCTGGTGAAAAATGTGAACGTACCATAGTCATGTAAACATGTACTTTGTTCCCTTCTCTTACCACTTTTGTTTCTTTTTCACCTTTAGCTACTCTTGGGTGATTATTTTTCTTAATATCGTAAATTTTTAATTGTCCGTTATTTCGAATCAAATCAGCAGGAGCCGCTTGTGCATAGTGAGGCTCACCTATAGTTGGAAAATCTAATAACAATTTCATTTTATCTCCACTAATATCATATAATTGAGCAGATTGTGTTAGCTCAGGACCAGTTGGTAAATATCTATCTTTTGTTATTTTATTATACGCAATTAGATATTTTCCGAAAGGCTTTTTAGAGTCACCACCTGGAATACATAAGTGACCAACAGAATAATAAGTTGGAACTCTATCTAATACTTTCAATGTTTTTATATCCCATTTAACTACTTCTGAAGAAACAAAGAAAGTTGTGTATGCATTTCCTCTTCCATCAAATTCTGTATGTAATGGTCCTAAACCTGGTTTTTGAACTTCACCATGAAGAACAGAGTTATATTTTAAAACAGGTATTCCTTCATAATCACCTTCATAATCTTTTTTACCAATTGCATTTATCATTTTATCAAAACTAAATACGGGTATTAAAGCTGCTAATTTACCTGAACCTACGATATATTCTCCTGTTGGGTCAACATCACAACCATGAGGCGATTTTGGACAAGGCATTAAATAACAAATATCTTTCATTGCCATAGCATCTAAAACTAAAACTTCATCTTTTATTACAGAAGTTCCTGTATGTGTTTCGTCATTCCATGTATTATGAGCATATTTTGTTTTTTCGATTTTTCCTTTACCGGCTTTAATATATTCTTCAGCTTTTTTCCAGTTAACCGCCATAATAAAGTCTTTATCTCTTTGAGACGCATTAACTTCTAAAAGCGTATTAGCTTGTTCAGAATTGTAGCAAGTGAAGAAAAACCATCCATGAGATTTTCCTTTACCAGCATGAGAAAGATCAAAATTTACACCAGGTAAACGTAATTGAAAAGATAAGTCCATTTTACCCGATTCTTTATCAACTTTAATAAAACTAATGTGGGCTTTAAAATTTTCTTTATAGGTATTTATTGGCACATCTCCATCTTCATAATCTCCAGGTACACCAAAGCGTGTACCTGCAACTACATATTCTGTATTTTCAGTAATAAAAGGAGATGAGTGATTACCAGCAGAATTTGGTAACTCAATAATTTCAGAAGTTTTAAAACGTTTTAAATCTACTCTTGCAATACGAGGTGTATTGTTTGCATTGGCAAATATCCATCTACCATCAACTTCACCATTAGTTTGTGATAATTCTAAGTGATGTTGATCATCCCAAGGAATAAACCCTTCTGAAGTATTTAACATGGGTTTAGTTTCTTCACTAAAACCCCATCCACTTTCAGGGTCTTGAGAAAAAATAGGAACTACCTTTAACATTCTACCACTTGGCAAACCATATACACTCATTTGACCACTAAATCCACCTGATACGAAATTATAAAATTCATCATATTTACCTGGAGCAACGTATACTCGTTGAGCTGCATCGCCACTCACCGCATCTCCTGAATTTTTGGGTTTACAAGAAGTAAAAAGTGCACTGCTTAATGCAATTACTAAAATTGCTTTTACAAATTTATTTTTCATCATTAAAATATTTAAAATGAAGGACACTAAAACACTTTCACCTATTTTAATGTCCTTTTGTGATTATTTTACTCCATCATTTTTTCTCATATATTCTAAAATACCACGAGCATCATCATCTGACAAACCTTGATTTGGCATACGCACCAAACAAATTTCTAATTGCGCTTGTACTTCAGGGTCTTTATCAATCATTGGATCTGGATTGGTAATAAAGTTCATAATCCATTGTGGTGTTCTTCTTTCAGTAACGCCTTTCCATCCTGGTCCAACTAATTTTTCATCTGTCATTTTATGACACGAAGTACATTTTACACCAGCAGCTTCTTCTCCTTTAGTAGCTAAGGCTTGGTCTAACGTTGCTCCTAATTCAACATTGTCATACTTACCTTCACCGCGTTTAGGGTCATATGATGAAGCATCTGAAGCTTCAGTTGTAGTTTCTTCAGTTGTAGGTTGAGAAAAGTCTTCACCTGCTTCTTCTTTTTTACCACATGCAACTACAAATGCAAATGATAGAATTAATAAAAATGATTTGTTCATGATATTTTATTATTAAAATTATTACCACAAATTTCAGACAAAAATGTCCTTAAAAGTATGACTGTAATCATAAAAAAGACGTAAAACTCTTTAATTATAATGTTTTTATTAAACAAAAATAGTTACTCTTAACAACCTCAAAAGCAACTATTTAAAATTAAAATATTATTTAAAAATAATGCAAAAACTTAGGCGTGTTTTTGGAATTCTGAAATTTAAAATCAAACAAATAGCATATAAAATGTATTTCATTTATAACTTTTTGTTGGCTTCATTATTGCAAAAAACTTATAATAATATAATTAAAATAAATCCCATCAAACCACCAAAACCTAAAATCAAATATTTCCAAAAAGGATGTGCTTTCTTTAATTCCATAAACTGAAAAGCTACTAACCAAAATTTAATAAACGCCAAAGCAACAACCGTTGTAACAATAATTTCTGGACTAACATTAGATGCCGCAAGCGCAGCCACTAAAGTGAGCGTAAGCAATAAAATAAACGTTGAGGTAATTGTATCTTTCATAACCTATATAATTAAAAAAGTAAATAAAGGACTGGAAATAAAAGCAACCAAATTAAATCGCACATGTGCCAAAAACTGGCGCTGGCTTCAATGTCTTCAAAGGATGCTGCTGTTTGTTTTTTTCTGATGGAAAACGTAATTATTATTAAAATTACCAATCCCACGATAACATGTATAAAATGGAAACCCGTTAATAGCCAATAAAATCTGAAAAACGAATTGTAATCCATGTGTAATCCTGCTTCTAATTTTTCGTAATATTCAATTGATTTTAAAACTAGAAATCCGAAACCTCCAACCATTGCCCAATTGAAATAGGATACTGTTTTTTTGACATTGGATGCTTTAAAAAAGTGAATTCCTTTGGCTACAAAAAATCCGCTGGTTAACAACAGAATCGTATTTATAGTACCAATTGTTTTATTCAGTTTTAAACTACTATTGTGAAACAATTCACGCTCTTCTGATCCGTAATAAGCCAAAGCTAAAATGGCCATTCCAAAAGTGATGAGTTCTAGATAAATGATTATCCAGATTAAAATGCCTCCTGGTGGATAATATATTGATTTTGTATTGTTCATGATTGTAATAATTCGACTTTTCCAGTGTGTAAATCGTAAAAAGTTCCTACTATTTTGATTTTTTTCTTGTTGACCAATTCTCTAATAATTTGACTTGATGACAAAATATGATCTATGGTTGAAAGTACGTTTAATCTCCCTGTTTCATTGGATAAATGTTCTGGTAGCGGATACGTTTTATGTTTACTAAAAGCTACTTTAATTTGATTTGTTAACTGTGTAAGATGCCCTAAGTTAACATTGTCAATTGCTCCTTGAACCGCACCGCAATTAGAATGTCCTAACACCACCAATAATTTAGTTCCTTTTACTTCAACTGCATATTCCATGCTTCCTAAAATATTGTCGTCTTCGATATTTCCAGCAACACGCGCTACAAATAAATTTCCAATTCCTTGATCAAAAACAATTTCTGGCGGAACACGAGAATCGATACAAGACAATACAAAAGTATGTGGATGTTGATCTTTTTCGGAATGATGTGCTTCATCTATAAAATCATGATGCATTGTCACATTATTTACATAGCGTTGGTTTCCTTCTATCAATTCTTTCAAAGCTTCATCTGCTGTTTTTGGAGCATGATGATGCTCACTAGTTTCACAAGAAAAAATAAAAATTGTGAAAATGCTGAATAAAATGGTAGTTATACTTCTCATAATTTTCTAATTAATTATTTCCATTCTAACAATCGTTTTTCTCCATCAATTTGCTTGATTTCTGTTATATCTTGAGACATTTCGATTACGCCTTTGTATCTTTTTTTTTCATCTCTAACTGCGAAATAGCGAATATAAATCAGGCGTTCTTTGTAATTTATCCAGAAGGAAACTTCATTTTTTTCTCCTTTTCTAAAGGCTTCTAAAATTTGTAAAACCGTATCCACACTTTTCGGTGGATGACAAAAACGAACTTCCCTGCCAATAATTCCAGCACTTCTTGGAAACACACGTTCTTCTCCTCGATTGTAGAAAATTACTTTATCGTTTTCATCAACATAAGTTAAATCAATAGGTAGCGTTTTAAACATTAAGTTTACTTGTTCTACCGTCATATACCCTTCATCGTAATGCGCTGCTTTTTCGTCAAAAACAACATCCGTTTTTCGTTCCATATCTTGTGATGGATGAATGTATTCCGATTCTTTTGGGAATTTTGGCGGTGCTTCGGCTAACATCCAACCAATTTCGTCTTCTCCTTTTCTCATTTTAATCCAATCTTCTTCAGATAATAAATCCAACGCATTCGGAAACAATACATTTTCTTCTACTTCTAACAAGCGATATAAATTTTGATTGATTAAACTCGTATTATGATTTGCAGAAGTAAAATCTTTGTCTTCCAAATTTTTTCTAACTATGCGAAACATTTCTCTAATCGTATCATGAAAAGACCACATATTGCGTGATGGTCCAGTCCAACCTTTTTGCTCTAAAAACGGAAATAATTGATTTTCTTTTCGTTCAAAACGTTTTTCAACTGTTGCTAAATGATTAAAAACATTATAGAATTTCTGAAATTCTTCTTTAGGATTAATCGTATCTAATTCTTTCAATAATTGATGAATCAAATCGGTTTCTAGGAAATAAGTATGAACGGGATGCCCTTCAATCTCTTTTGTATGTGTTTCAGTTACTGACATTTTATTGATGTTTGATTTTCTCGTAAAGTTTTACCAATGATTTAAGTAAAGCTTCAGGAGATGTTAATATTTGATAATGATTTTGACCGAACATTTGCGGTAAATAATATTTGGCTTGAGTTTCAATGGCTAGGGCATACGAATTTATTTTTCGTTCGTTTAATTCTCGTAACGCTTGTTTTATGTCTTGAATGCCGTGTTGTCCTTCATATTTATCGTAATCGTTTGGTTTTCCATCCGAAAGAACGATAATCCATTTATTTTTAGCATCTAATTGATCCATTCTTGCTCCTGCATGACGTAAAGCGGGACCTATTCGGGTATAACCATTAGGTACTACGGCTCCGATTTTATGTTTGGCTTTGTACCAACTTTCGTTGAAATCTTTCAAAGTTAGATAAGTCGTAAAATTTCTAGTTTTGGAATAAAATCCGTCAATCGCAAAATCAATGTCGAACTCGTGCAGAATTTCGCCAAATAAAATGGAAACTTCTTTTTCTACATCAATCACCCTATTTCCTGCGGCATAACCATCGCTTGAAAGACTAATGTCTAACAAAACCAAAATCGCAATGTCCTTGTTTTTCTTTCTTTGGGATAAATAAATACGTTCGTCTGGTGATTTTCCAGAATGAATATCGGTATATAAATCGGTTAACGCATCTAAATCGAAAGCGTCACCTTGTAATTGTCTTCGTTGCTGTTGCATTTTATTATTCACGCTAGTAAGCATTTTTCGTAAACCATTTAAAGTGTTTTTATACTTTGTCATCGTGTTTTTATAATAAGTTGCATGTGTTTTAAGTTGGGTTTTCGGATATACTTTACAGAAATTTGTTAAGTAATTTCGTTTTTTAAAATCCCATTCGTCATATTTTAAATGGAAGCCTTTTTCATCTACCTCAGCACTTTCGGCTATTGATGTATTTTCGACAAAGTCAGCCTGATAAACGGAATGCACCATATCGTCTACACGAACGGTAAACTTCATATTCATCTCTTCTAAGGCTTCTTGATGTTGTTCTAAATCATCGGCGCCATCAAAATCGCGCCAATTTCCGTTGAATTCTTCTGCAGTTTCAATTTTCTCGAAACTGTGCATTAACACATAATCTTCTTGTTGTTTTTTGTCGATAGTTAGCGCTTCTATTTCTTCTACTGCTTTGGCATGAAGTGTGGTTTCGGCTACGACGTTATTTTGAATTTTTTTATCAGCGTCATCAAAGTTTTTCAACACATTTTCGTCTTCAATTTCGGGTGTGTTTTTCATCCATTTTCCGTACAACCAAGAATAATCAATGGTTTGGTCTTTTTTATTGACAGGTAATTTTGGTACCGCATCATAATAAAACTCTTGCATGGATGGATATTCTTGAAACATTTTTTCTAAAACCAATGGTGCAGTTTCAGTAGCTTTATCCAAAGAAAATTCTAGTGAATTATCTTGGTTATCCCAATTCAAATTCAATTGTTTTTGAATACTCAAATACACCGTTCTGAAAAAATAAAACTTCAGATTCTCTTCTTTTGTTGGAAAAAGTGAACAATTAATTGGTAAGAAAAAGTTTTTGTTTTTGTAACCGCCTTCACGTTCGGCAGGAAAAATTTCGATTGGAGCACCAGAGATGGCTCTTACAAAAAGTGTTAATCGTGGTTTAATATCGGACAAATTGATTTGACGGCTAAGGATTTCAACATCATTCAGTCGCTTGTTTTTAAAGTATTTGAGCACTTTTTTATAAATAATCTCATCTAATTCAAAGCCCATTTTTCAATTCTTTTAAATCATTAAGTCACATAAATCTTTTAAGGCTTCAATGGTTTCTGACTCGTCTGTTAAAGGTTCTACCACTGCTACATGAACGGCTAATCGTTTTGGTAATCCGTTATTGATCAATTTGGCAGCGTCAACTAATAATCGAGTAGAAACGGTTTCGGTTAAACCTAATTCGGTAAGATTTCTAATTTTAGTTCCTATAGTAACTAACTTTTGAGCAATATCAGCTTCAATTCCTGTTTCGTTAATTAAAATTTCTGTTTCAACTTTTGGATTGGGATAATCGAATGAAAGTGCTACAAATCGTTGACGAGTTGACGGTTTCAGTTCTTTAAACCCTTTTTGATATCCTGGATTAAACGAAGCAACTAATAGAAAATCAGGATGTGCTTTAATAGTTTCTCCTAATTTATCAATGAAAAGTTCTCTTCTGTGATCTGTTAAGGAGTGAATGGCTACGATGACATCTGGCCGTGCTTCGGCAACTTCATCTAGATATAAAATATATCCATTTTTTACGGCTATGGATAAAGGTCCATCAATCCAAATGGTTTCGGCTCCTTTGATAATGAAACGTCCTATTAAATCGGTTGCTGAAGTTTCTTCGTGGCAACTTACTGTGACTAATGTTTTGTTCAATTCATTCGCCATATATTCGATAAAACGTGACTTTCCAGAACCTGTTGGACCTTTCAATAATAAAGGCAATTGCAATTGGTTAATCTGATTGAAAACTTCAATTTCTGAACCTACTGCTTTATAAAATATTGTTTTTTCTGCTACTATCATGACAATTTATTTTAAAAAAAAACCGAAACCAAATGCTGGCAGCGACAACTCTGGGCACTTGGTCTCGGTTAGCTATTGATTTTAAATTTCTAACCAAAATAATTAATAACTATTCTTCTTTTACAAGTGCTTCATCTGTGGGTTTACCATACTTGATAAACTCAATAATGAATAATGTAATTCCTGTGGTAAAAAGTGTTGCACAAAGTAGTAATACTACGAAGTGAATTGCAATTTCATTTTGCACATCCATGAAATCTAATTTCATTTTGCGTTCTAAATATACTTGAGCAACACCTGCAACACCAAAAGCTACCGTCATTCCTAACATTCCTACATTTGACAACCAAAAAGCCATATGACCACTTGTATTGTTATAGCGTTTTCTTCCTGTTAAATTGGGCAACGCATAGCTGATTATTGCTAAAACAATCATAGCATAAGCACCCCAGAATGCGTAGTGACCGTGCATTGCTGTTACTAATGTTCCGTGTGTGTAAAGATTCGTTTGTGGTAATGTATGTGCAAAACCTAATAGCCCAGCTCCTACAAAAGATACAATAGAAGCACCGATAGTCCAGAATAAAGCAATTTTGTTTGGATGTGATTTTTCACCTTTTCGATACATGTAAACTGCAAATAATGCCATCGCTAAGAACGCTAATGGTTCTAATGCTGAGAAAATTCCACCTACAATTAACCAAATTTTATTAACTCCGATATAATAATAATGGTGACCTGTTCCTAATAAACCTGAAAGGAATGTTAATCCTACAATTACATACAACCATTTTTCAATAACTTCTCTATCAACACCAGTAAGTTTGATTAATAAATACGATAAAATACCGCCCATGATTAGTTCCCAAACTCCTTCAACCCATAAATGCACTACCCACCAACGGAAGAAAGAATCGGTTACTTGGCTATCGAACCAAATCATACCAGGTAAGTATAATAAAGCGGCGAAAACCAATCCCATTGTTAAAACCAAGGAGGTTGTTGTTCTTCTTTCTGCTTTATATAAAGTGGTAAGGATTAATCCTAAGAACAGTAAAACATTGATAACAACCAAAATATCTAATTCTCTTGGAATTTCAAGGAATTTTCTACCTTCCCAAATATTAAAGTGATACCCAACGATAGCTAAAACTCCAACAACTGCTAAGGAAATCAACTGTACATATGCCAATTTCACATTGACTAATTCTCGTTGCGCTTCTTCAGGAATAATGTAATATGCGGCTCCCATGAAACCGGTTAATAACCAAACTACTAATAAATTAGTGTGAACGGCTCTCGCTGTATTGAACGGAATAAAATCGTGAAGACCATCCATTCCTATTCGGGCAAAGCCCATAATAAAACCATAGATAATTTGTAATGCAAATAATAACATGCATAATCCAAAGAACCAATACGCTACTTTTTGTGATTTATATTTCATGATACTAAATTTTGGATTATTTGTCTTTAGCTAAAGGTGAAACCACTCGATCAAAACCATTCAAATCAATGTTGCCAATCCATTTAAAGTAAGCGACCATCGCTTCTGCATCGGCATCATTCATTTCGTATTTGACCATTTTTCTGCCTTTTGGTCCCCAAGGAACAGGAGATTGTAAAACGGCTTTTACGTAACCTTCTCCTCTTCTTTCGATTACTTTGGTAAGTTCTGGAGCGTAATAGCCTCCTTCCCCAAGTATGGTATGACAACCCATACAATTATTCGATTCCCAAATTTCCTTTCCTCGAATAACTTTTGCATCAATCTTATCATGATAAGTTTGATCATTTTTAGGCATGAACGAGTAAATGGTTAAGCCAATAAAGACTAAAAAGGTTACTACGGTTCCACCTAAAAAAAATGCTCGTGCTTGTGATTTTGATAACATATTTTAGATATTAGTTAGAAATTATTAAGGATGTTTTTGTCCTTTAATTAAATGCAAAATAACTGCCAAAAAAAAACATTGGTTATGATTCAAATCATAGTATAAAAATTAAATTAAGGATAAATTTATCTTTTATTAAAACAATATAGTATTATGGTTATAGATTCAAATAAAACAGTAGGAAACATAGTAGCAGACGATTATAGAACTGCCAGTGTTTTCAGTCAGCTAGGTATCGATTTTTGTTGTAAAGGAAACCGAACAATCGATGAAGTATGTGCAAAAAAAGGCATTGATAAATATGCGCTTTTAGAGGAATTAGAACGTGTTACGGCAAACAACAACAATCAAGGAATCGATTTTAAATCTTGGGAATTGGATTTATTAATTGATTATATTGAGAAAAAACACCATCGTTATGTGGAAGAGAAAATTCCGCAATTGCTTTCGTTTTTAATTAAATTAGAACAAGTTCACGGTGCTCAACATCCAGAGCTTTTTGAAATTAAAAATTTATTCAAAAGAAGTTCCGATGAATTAACCCAACACATGAAAAAAGAAGAGTTAATTCTGTTTCCATTCGTTAAAAAAATGGTAGAAGCGAATCGAAATAACACTCCAATCAACAATCCTGGATTTGGTTCTGTAGCGAATCCAATTGCAATGATGATGGAAGAACATGAAAATGAAGGCGAACGATTTGAAAAAATTGTGGAACTTTCAAACAATTACACTCCACCAGCTGATGCTTGCAACACGTACAAAGTAACGTATCAAATGTTACAAGAATTTGAAGCCGATTTACATGCGCACATTCATTTAGAAAATAATATTTTGTTTCCAAGTGCCATTGTTTTACAAGATAAGTTTTATTAGTTAATTAGGTTCTTTAAACGGAGTCGTTTTGCCAAACAGAGCGACTCTTTTTAAAGTAAAAGGACTGCTAATGTATTTTAGCAGTCCTTTTTTAATTAAAAATAACCCATTTATAATTAATCAACCTATTTTTTATACGTAAACAATTGTGGATTAAATGATACCATTACCCATGCCCAATTGTTGCAATTACTGTTATTCCCTCCTTTTAAGATTTCCATAGTATCACTAGAACACATTTTAGAAACGCCACCTGTAATCACAAAGTTTTTATCCACTTTATAAGATACTGTTACATCAATTTCAGTTCCTAAATAATTGTCTTGTTTTTCTAAAGTTGTCATGTTGTAAACTGATGCCGTACTATAAAATAAGTGAGGAGATAACGTTACTTGCCATCTGTTCTTGTCGTAAATGAATTTGGTATAAAAATCTTGTAATCCAACGGAATTTTTATGATTTCCGACGTAGAAATAATCCATTAAACCATTGAAGCCGTGGTTGGTTCCAAATAATGGTGTGAATGATTTTACTTTAGAATCGGTATCATTTTGATCTTTACCTGATAAATATTCGAAACCTAATTCGGCTTTAAATGAATTGGTGAATTTGTATCCTAAATTAAATCCCGCATAATAGGCACCAACATCCACCTTATCATTAGATACAGCAGCTTCACCCATTTGAACATACAAACCGAAATTACCATAAAATTTTGAAGCATACCATTTACCATAAGTTCCGATGGTTTGCAAATAGGCAACTTGGAATTTATTTTCGGTTAAATTTTCATATTGGTATCCATTATTCAGAGCTAAAAAGCTCAAACTTAGTTTTGAAAATTTTTGGTTGAACCAAATAAACTGCATGTTTTTGTAGTTCGTCACATATGCTGATTCGTAAAGAGCTTCGTTGTTATTATTTAATGCAGCTCCGAAATCCAATTGGTACTTATTTTTCTTATTCGTAACCAAAACCGCATCGTGACTTTGACCTTGTTGAAGCCAGTCTATTCCGCCAATGATTCTTTGATTGTCATACGAAAGTACTTGTCGACCGAATTTTGCTGTCCAATTGGTATTGAAATCATAAGAAATCCAAGATTCAAATAATGCTACTCCGTTTTTGTCTGATGCAGAAGTTGTAGCCACATCACCCCAAACTCTTACGTTTTGGAACGATACATTAGCTTTAAATTTTTCTTGCTTATAGGAGAAATTCATTCTTGAACGCTGGGAAACAAATGAAGTGGGATAAAAATTGTCTTTCATTAATTCTTTGAACCCGTTTCGATATTCAAAACGAGGTCGTATTTGTAGGTTCACTTCTAACTCTTGAGCAAAAGAACCCACTGTAGAAATTGCAAAAGCAACTGCAACTAGCATTTTATTTTGAAGTTTCATGTTGTATTGATTTTTTTAGGGAAGCCACTACTCTACTTTGTCTGCTTCTTCTTTGATTTTTGAAATCATTTTATCGTAACTAACTCCTAATCCTTCTTGTTGGAATGCCAATTCACCTTCAGCATTAAATACACTGATGATATTGGAATGTGAGAAATCTATTGGAGATATTTTTTTGTAATTTACTGCCAAAACTGCAGCGAATTCTCTGGTATTTTCTTCATTTGAACGCAAGAAAACCCATTGATTTCCTGTCATTTTATTTTCGATAGAGAAATCTTTTAGACGCTTTGGAGTGTCAACCGTTGGGTCGATGCTTACTAAAACCAATTGCACTTTATCTTTGTATTCTTTCGGAATTTTAGATTCAATATTTCGCATATCAGCTACTAATCTTGGACAAGCTGATTTGCATGAAGTATAAATCATCACCATAACTAATACTTTTCCTCTTAATTCTTTGAGTTCAATATCTTTTCCGTCTTGATTGGTCCATTTTTCAGGCAAATTATAAATTGATAAATCGGTTATAGGTTTATCTTTTATATCTTGTTTTTCTTCTTTTGAATTGCATCCTAAAATAAAAAGAGAGGCAATTACTAGTAAAATCATCTTTTTCATAACTTATTTTTTTAATAGAAAACTCAATTAGAGATGCTTTTAGCACATCTGAAGCCTAAATTTTTTGTAGTATAATTCGCTTTTATACTGCCTCTAAAAGCATAACGCATAAAAGCGGCATAATTCATTAAATCGGTTGCATTGACAGAACCGTTTCCGCAGAACAAATCCTTATCGGTATCTTTATCTTTTCTGGATTCTCCTGATAAAAAGATGCTGTTAAAATCGAAAGTCCATTCCCAAACTAAACCATGCATATCGTAAACACCCCAATAATTTTTGAATGTTTTTCCTACTGAATTATTATACGTTTTATTTTTTTCGTACCAACTCAAAATATACTTATTGAACTCTTCTCTAGTTCTGGCATCTTTTCTTTTTTCGTCAGCCATGGCGACATATTCCCATTCATCTAATGTTGGTAGTCTTTTACCTTGACACTCACAATATTCTTTTGCTGCAAACCAAGAAACATTTGTAACTGGTGCATTTGAATTTAAATTCCCAAAACTCAAATCTCCACTCCATTCATATAAATAAGTAGTATTAGCAAATAATCGTTTAATTTTAGACTTTCTGTAATTTGGATTTAATTTAGTAAACTCTAAATAATCTTGGTTGGTAACAGGATAAACATCTAAAAAGAAAGATTGAATTTTAACTGGTTTTTTATCTGCTGTTCCATATAAAGGAACGTAACTTCCAGCTCCTATAGTTACCATATCTTCAGGCGCCTGAGAAAAAGAAATGGAAACCCAAAATAATAAAATTAGGCAGTGGTGAAATCGTTTAATAAATTGAGTTTCCATTATATAATTTTTGTATTAATGTATGTCATTATTAGACTTCGGAGCTGGTTTTGCTCTCTGTGTCTTAACCATTTCTGGAGTAACTTTCGTTTTGTTATTTCCCCAACTGCTGTATACATAAGTTAAAACATCTGAAATTTCTTGGTCTGTTAAATTTTGACTTGTCATTACTGAATTGAATTTTTTTCCATTAACTGTAATTTCACCACTTAATCCATGAAGTACTGCATTTATTGCTCTATTTGGGTCAGCATTTAAGAAATCAGATTTAGCTAAAGGAGGAAACGCTGATGGGATACCTTGACCTTCTGATTGGTGACAAGCAAAACAAGTTCTTGAATAAATATTTTTGCCATCAGTTATTTGTTGTGCAAGTGTTTTATTCATCACAACATCTTTTCCGTTTCCGGATTTTGGCATATTTTGAATAGTACCTCCTTCTGGATGATAAATTCCCTCTTGAGTTGTTCCTGAATAAATTTTAGAATTTTCGGCACCTTCAACTTTTAACATTCCTAAGGCTCCTTTATTAAATGCCCTGAAAATAGAGTGATCTACTAAAATGAAAGTTCCTGGTACATCTACTTTGAATTCTACAATAGCTGAACCTCCAGCCGGAATTAGAGTTGTTTGAACGTTTTTATTAATCATATCACCTCCTTCGATGTGAACTTTGTCAAAAATTTCCCCAATAACATGGAACGATGAAACTAAATTTGGACCACCATTACCCATATAAATTCTAACAGTTTCACCGACCTTTGCTGTTAAAGCTTTATCACCTGTTAAAGCACCAACTTTACCATTAAACACAACATAGTCAGGATGTTCTTCCACAGCTTTTGTCATGTCAAAAGGTTGCAAACCTGGCTCTCCATATTTGCCAGTAGTATAAAAATCTCCTTGCATTACATAGTATTCTTTATCTACAGGAGGTAGACCTCCTTCAGGTTCTACCAAAATTAAACCATACATCCCGTTTGCAATATGCATTCCCACAGGAGCTGTAGCACAGTGGTACACGTATAATCCTGGATTGATACATTTGAAATTAAAAGTTTTTTCATGACCTGGTGCTACTAATGAAGAAGCAGCTCCTCCTCCAGGTCCTGTAACCGCATGTAAATCGATGTTGTGAGGCAATTTGTTGTCTGGGTGATTTTTTAATGTAAATTCTACTTCGTCACCTACCCTTGTTCTAATGAAACTTCCTGGTACGCTACCTCCAAAAGTCCAGTAAACATATTTTACACCGTCCGCCATTTCACCTTCGATTTCTTTAATTTCCATGTTTACTATTAATTTTTTTGCAGAACGATCTCCAACTGGCTTGGGTACAAATGGAGGAGCTGTTAATTCTGCAATCATTTCATCACCAACTGAAATATCAGCATAGTTAGAATTTTTGTCGTTGTTCTGTTTACATGCAATACTTGTGATACAAGCTACAAATACAACAATAGATTTTTTAATAAGATTACTCATGATAAAAGTTTTAGTTTTTTTGGTTATAAACAGTTTTTTATTATTGTTTTACGAGACAAATTTAAAAGACAAAAACATCCTTTAATATGACAAAAGTCATGTTTGATAAAAAGTTAAAAAAAAATTAAAAAAGATTATTCAAAAAATAAATAATTACATTTGTTAACCAAATGGTTAAACTATATAATTAAACAATATGGATAAAATTAAAACTGAAAATACAGAAACTGAAATATTAATAGCTGCAAAAGAAATATTTCAGCAAAAAGGAATGTCAGGTGCAAGAATGCAAGAAATAGCAGATAAAGCAAAAATTAATAAAGCATTGTTGCATTATTATTATAGAAGCAAACAATTATTATTTGAAGCCGTTTTCAAAAGTGCTTTTTCACTTTTAGCACCGCAATTAAATAAAGTACTAAATGATGATAGTGACTTATTTGAAAAAATACGAAAGTTCACTGAAAATTATGTTTCGTTTGTGATCAAACATCCCTATTTGCCAAATTTTGTAATACAAGAATTAAATAAAAACCCCGAATTTGTCCAAAAATTACGCTCTGAAAAAAATTTTCCTTCCATTGAAAAATTTAAACTTCAAGTAAGTGATGCCATAAATCAAGGAATCATTAAACCAATCGAAGCCGAACAATTATTTATTAATATTATCTCTTTAAATATTTTTCCTTTCATCGGAGAACCTCTATTAATGGCGCTTGTTAATGTAGATAAAGAAAGCTACAATATACTACTAGAAAATAGAAAAACGGAAGTGGCTGAGTTTATCATTAATTCAATAAAAATATAAATTATGAAAACTAAGTTAATCATACTGATAGTATTGTTTATATCAAAATATACAAATGCACAACAGACTTTAACCTTGGAAGATTGTTACACATTAGCTACAAAAAATTATCCTTTATCAAAACAAACAGGATTAATAGAACAAAAATCAAGTTATGAAATTGAAGCATTAAGCAAAGGAAAATTACCAAAAATCGATGTAAACGCACAAGCAACTTATCAATCTGAAGTGATAGGATTACCTACTTCTCTACCAGGAGTTCAATCTTTGAATAAAGATCAATATAGAGCAACTTTAGATGTAAATCAATTAGTATACAATGGTGGAATAATTGATGCAAATACTAAATTAAAAGAAGCACAAACCAAAACACAACAACAACTAATTGAAGTTAGCTTATATCAAATAAAAACTCGAATTAATCAATATTTCTTTTCTGTTTTGTTACTTCAAGAAAAAAAGGCACTACTATCTTCAAAAAAAGAGTTATTAACTTCCAAAGTTAAGGAAGTGAAATCAGGAGTCAAATTTGGAGCAATTCTTCCATCATCAGAACAGGTTTTAGAAGCAGAAATTATTAAAATAAACCAGCAGTTAACCGAAATTAAATTTGAAAACATCAAATTATTAAATAACCTTTCAGAATTAACTTTTTCAGATATTGATACCGAAACAACTTTAATACAACCAGTATCATATCCAAATAGCACTAATATAACAAGACCTGAAATTGCTTTTTATGATTTACAAAATCAGCAATTAGAGTTCTCGAAAAGTGTACTATCTAAATCAAATCTTCCAAAAATAAATGCCTTTGGTCAAGCTGGTTATGGTAATCCCGGATTAAACATGTTAGACAATTCTTTTCAAACATTTTATGTTGTTGGCTTAAAAGCGAATTGGAATATTCTTGATTGGGGCAAAACCAAAACAGATAAAAAAGCATTAGATATATCTAAAGAAATAGTAACATCTGAGAAAGAAACATTTGAATTAAATAACAAAATACAATTAGAAGAGCAAGATTTTGAAATTAAAAAATTAGAACAACTGCTCCTTTCTGATACCGAAATAATTCAAATACGTGAAAAAGTTATTAAATCCTCGGATGCTCAATTAAAAAATGGTGTGATTACATCGTCTGAATATCTTATAGAATTAACCAATTTATTTGAAGCAAAAAATATTTTGAAAACGCATGAAGTTCAATTAGCAGCAGCTAAATCAAATTACGAAATAATTAAAGGAAAATAAAATAGTATCCGAAAAATTTAAAAAAATGAAAAAAATAAGCATAATAATTTTAGCAACGATAGGGTTAATTTCTTGTAACAAAAATAACGACAAAGCTGACGGTTATGGGAATTTTGAAGCAACTGAAATAACTATTTCTTCAGAAGCTAACGGTAAAATAGAGTTTTTAAAAGTCGAAGAAGGAGATGAATTAAAATCTCAATTACAAGTAGGATTAGTTGATACATTACAATTACATTTTGCGAAACAACAATTAATTGCCTCTAAAAGCACCGTGTCGTCAAAATCCGCAAATGTAATATCGCAAAAAAGCGTCTTACATGAACAATTAAAAACAGCCAATTTAGAGAAAAACCGAATCCGTAATATGTATGCTGAAAATGCTGCAACTAAACGACAAGTAGATGAAATTGAAGGAAAGGTAAAAGTTATCGAAGAGCAAATTAAAAGTGTCGGAACTCAAAACGCACCTATTTTAAATGACTTAAAATCGATAGATGTACAAATTGCTAAAATCAATGACCAAATAGCAAAAAGTAAAATTATTAATCCTATTAATGGAACTGTTTTGACTAAGTATGCTGAACCAGGCGAAATAACAGCATTTGGAAAACCACTATACAAGATAGCTGATATTTCTGAAATGACTTTGCGAATCTATGTAAGCGAAACACAGTTGTCAAAAATAAAAGTTGGACAAAATGTATCGGTAAAAATTGATGCTGAAAAAGATATGAAATCATACCAAGGAAACATTTCATGGATTGCATCTTCGGCAGAGTTTACTCCTAAAATTATTCAAACAAAAGAAGAACGAGTAAATCTCGTTTATGCCGTAAAGGTAAAAGTAAAAAATGATGGCAGACTAAAAATCGGAATGCCAGCAGAAATGTGGATTAAATATTAATTAAAAAATTATAGAACATGTTAAAAATAAAAATTGCCCTTTTAGCTACATTTAGTTTACTTCTTTTCTCTTGTAATACGAAATCGAAAGAAGAAAAAGCTACTGAAATTAAAACTGAAGAACACCAACATTCTGAAAGCGAAACAATTCAATTAAACAATGGTGAAAAATGGAAGGTAGATGATAATATGATGATACACATTCGTAATATGGAAAAAGAGGTAGTACATTTTGACCAAGAAAAAAGCACAAATTATTCATTATTAGCCGATAAATTAAAAACAAATATTGATATACTAACATCAAATTGTACCATGAAAGGACAAGCTCATGACGAACTTCACAAATGGTTAGTTCCTTATATAGAATTAGTCGATTCGTTTTCTAAAGAAAAATCAGCAAATCAGTTTACAGAAATTCAAAATTCGTTCCTAACATTTAATCAATATTTCAAATGATTTTAAAAAACTTACATACCGAAAATAAACCAGTTCAAACACAATTATTATTTGAACCAAAAGACGCTAAAGTAATTTCATTGCAAATAGCAAAAGGAAAAACACTTAAAGAGCACATTTCAAAAATACCAGCATTGTTGGTTTGCATTTCAGGAAATGCTGTTTTTACAAATGAAAAAGGAACAGTCGTTAATCTCAATTCAGGCACTTATGTAATGATTGAAGAAAATGTAAAACACGCTGTAAAAGCAATCGATGAAAGTAATTTCTTATTGATGAAATAATGAGTATTGCAGTAAACAACATATCAAAATCTTACAAAAAGTTAAAAGCAGTCGAAAACATTACTTTTAATGTAAATGAGGGAGAATTATTTGGTTTAATTGGACCTGATGGCGCAGGAAAAACAACTATTTTCAGAATACTAACTACGCTTTTAGTTGCCAATGAAGGAAGTGCTGAAGTAGCAGGTTTTGACGTAGTCAAACAACTCAAAGAAATCAGAAACTCTGTTGGCTATATGCCAGGAAAATTCTCGCTATATCAAGATTTAACTGTTGAAGAAAATCTACATTTTTTTGCCACTATTTTCGGAACCACAATTGAGGAAAATTATGATTTAATTAAAGACATATACATTCAAATTGAACCATTCAAAAACAGAAGAGCAGGTGCTCTTTCGGGCGGAATGAAACAAAAATTAGCATTATGTTGTGCGTTAATTCATGCTCCAAAAGTATTATTTCTTGACGAACCAACTACAGGAGTTGATCCTGTTTCTCGAAAAGAATTTTGGATAATGCTAAAAAGATTACAACAAAAAGGCATAACAATATTAGTTTCGACACCCTATATGGATGAAGCTTCTCTTTGCGATAGAATTGCATTAATTCAAAAAGGCAAAATTTTAAAAATAGATACACCTCAAAATATCATTAACAACTACGAAAAAGTAATTTATGATGTACAAGCAAAAAACACACACGGATTGATTCACGATTTAAAAAATTATCCTAATCAATACAGTGTTTATGCTTTTGGTGAGTTTGTACATTACATAGATAAAAATGCAACTTTCAATCCAAACGATTTACAAACCTATTTGAAAAATAAAAATCACACGGATATAATTATTAAACCAGCTTCAATAACCATTGAAGATGTTTTCATGGACTTATAAACAAAAAAATGGAAAGAGAAAAAATAATATCTGTAAAAAATTTAACGAAAGAGTTTGGTCATTTTACTGCTGTAAAAGGCATTTCATTTGATGTTTATAAAGGAGAAATATTTGGTTTTTTAGGAGCTAATGGAGCAGGAAAAACAACAGCAATGAAAATGTTGATTGGAATTTCAAATCCTACTTCAGGTGAAGCCAATGTTGCAGGTTTTGATGTTCACTCACAAGCCGATATGGTAAAAAAAAGTATTGGTTATATGAGCCAAAAATTCTCAATGTATGATGATTTAACTATTAAAGAAAACATTACTTTTTTTGGTGGAATTTATGGATTATCAAGAATACAAATCAGACAAAAAATCGCACAATTAATAGAAGAATTAGAACTTCAAGAAGTAGCCAATAATTTAGTAGGTTCGTTACCATTGGGTTGGAAACAAAAATTGTCGTTTTCAGTTGCATTACTGCACGAGCCAAAAATTGTTTTTCTCGATGAGCCAACAGGAGGCGTTGACCCAATAACCCGAAGACAATTTTGGGAAATGATTTATACACAAGCTTATAAAGGTACTACCATTTTTGTAACCACACATTACATGGATGAAGCAGAATATTGTGACCGTGTTTCTATTATGGTTGACGGCTCTATTGAAGCTTTAGACACCCCAAAAAATTTAAAACAACAATTCAAAGTAGATTCTATGAATGATGTTTTTTTAAAATTAGCAAGGAATATAGAATAATAAATCACTACAACACTTGAAACTTAAAATAGAAACAAAAAACAAATGAAAAGATTTATCGGATTTGTAAAAAAAGAATTCTACCATATTTTCAGAGATAAACGTTCTTTGTTTATTCTGTTTGGTATGCCGATAGCCCAAATTTTATTGTTTGGTTTTGCCATAACAAATGAAATTAACAATGTTGACATTGCCATTTTAGACCAATCAAATGATATAGAAACACAAAAAATTATCTATAAAATAAAAGCATCACCTTATTTTAATGTTGAAAACCAAATTGAAAAAGAAAGCGACATAGAATCAGAATTTAAAAAAGGAAAAATCAAGGCAGTTCTTATTTTCGAACCAAATTTTAGTAAAAATCTAGAAACCAAAAAAGTAGCAGTAGTTCAAGCAATTACCGATGCGACCGAACCTAATGTTGCCAACACAATAGCAAATTATACCTCAGCAATTATACAAAATTATCAATCGCAAAAAAAACAATCCAATAGTAATCCGGTAAGGGTTGAAGTACAATCGAGAATGTTTTATAATCCTGAACTCAAAAGTGTTTTTAATTTTGTTCCGGGTGTAATGACCGTTATTCTAATGCTTGTTTCAGCTATGATGACCTCTATTTCTATCACACGAGAAAAAGAATTAGGCACTATGGAAATTCTTTTAGTTTCTCCATTAAAACCATTTCAAGTAATTATTGGAAAAGTATTTCCTTATATTTTTCTTTCCATTATCAATGCAATCGTAATATTAACATTAGGCTATTTTGTGTTCAAAATGCCTATAAATGGAAGCATCTTTTTGTTAGCTTTTGAAAGTATATTATTTATTATTTCTGCTCTTTCATTGGGGATATTAATTTCTACCGTTTCTAATTCTCAACAAACCGCAATGATGTTATCATTAATGGGTTTGATGCTACCAGTAATTATTCTATCAGGATTTATATTTCCTATAAATAGTATGCCTTTACCCATGCAAGTAATCAGTAACATCATACCTGCAAAATGGTTCATTATTATTGTAAAAGCCATTATGCTCAAGGGAGTCGGAATTCAATATATATGGAAAGAAACCCTTATATTAATTGGGATGACTGTATTTTTTATAACATTGAGCATCAAAAAATATAAAATTAGACTAGAATAAGAATAGTATTACTGTAAAGGTTTAAAACAATCATTGGGATATAAAAATAAATTATGAAAACAATATTATTCATCATACAAAAAGAATTCAAGCAAATTTTTAGAGATAAAAGCATGCTTCAACTTATATTTATATTACCCATTTTGCAATTATTAATTTTGTCAAATGCAGCTACATTCGATGTTAAAAATATTGCAATAACCTTTGTTGACAATGACCAAAGTCGGGAATCAAGAGATTTAATAAATGCTTTTAAAGCCTCAACTTATTTTAAAGTTACCGCACCTTATTTTTCTGAAAAAGAAGCTGTCGAAGAAATGCAAAAAGGGAAAACAGACATTATTGTAAATATTCCAATTCACTTCAATCGTGATCTGCAAAAAGACCAAAAAACAAGTATTTTAGTTAGTATTAATGCTATAGACGCAGCAACTGCGGGTGTTGAAAATGTATATGTAACACAAATTATAAATACATACAATCAAAACATTCAAATGCAGTCCAACTATTTTTCAGGAAACAAAGAAATACCTCAAAATATTATGGTTATACCGTCTTTTTGGTACAACAAAACCTTAAACTACAAAACCTTTATGGTTCCTGGCATCTTGGTTTTATTGGTTACTATGCTTACTTTATTTCTGTCATCAATGAATATAGTTAGAGAAAAAGAGTTAGGTACATTAGAACAAATAAATGTAACGCCCATAAAAAAGTATCAGTTTATTATTGGAAAATTATTTCCGTTTTGGGTGCTTGGATTAGTGATTTTGACCGTGGGTTTAGTAATATCCAAAGTTTTTTTTAATGTTCCTATGTTAGGTAATATTTTCCTTGTTTATGGATTTACATCAGTGTATTTGCTATTAATTTTAGGATTCGGACTATACATATCTAATCATACCGAAACCCAACAACAAGCTATGTTTATTGCTTGGTTCTTTATAGTAATTTTCATATTAATGAGTGGTTTATTTACACCTATCGAAAGTATGCCAAAATGGGCGCAAAGCTTAACATTGTTAAATCCTATTCGTTACTTCGTTGAGTTTATACGAATGGTTTTATTAAAAGGTGCTGGCCTTAAAGAAGTACTACCTAATTTAGCAGTAATTTTAATTTTTGCAATATTAATTAATGGTTTAGCTGTCTGGAGCTACAAGAAAACGAATTGAGACCAGTGCAAATTAATTCTTTTTTTAATTAAAGTAGTTATTAAAAATTTAATAATATCAAATATAATTGTCTTAAATCTTGTTCAAAAAAGTTCGATTTACCTCCACTCTGCTCCACATAAAACCCTGTAAAACATTAATTTTACAGGGTTTTTATTTATTTTCCAAAACTAAACTAAGTCTTGTAATTTGAGGAAAATGGTCGCTTTGAAAAAAAGTATCAACTGATTTAAATTGTTTTACTTTAATTTGATCTTCAACAAAAATATAATCTATTCGAGCTGGATAATATTTGTAATTATACGATTTCCCAAAACCTACACCAGCTTCTTCAAATGCATCTTTCATATCACCTTTAATAGTTCTATACACGTATGAAAAAGCACTATTATTCAAATCGCCACATATAATTTTAGCATATTTACACGTTTCATAGTGCGATTTTATTAACTCTGCTTGTTGTTGTTGAATAGTGAATGCCTCACTCAAACGTTTAAAAATAAATTTAGATTTTTGCTCGTCAATATTTTCATGAATATCAGTACTAATTTTTATCGATTGCAAATGCATGCTGTAGATTCTAATCGTATCTTTTTCTTTAACAATATCAGCAAAAATTACATTATTACTCGAATTTGGAAATTCAATTTCGCCTTTATCAATTATTTTGTAATTGGAATATATAGCCTGACCATATTTGTTTTTTCCTCCATATAACTTTGTGTAATTGTATTTGAAATTAATCGATTTTGAAACCAATTCATTTGGAGAAAACTCTTGCAAACACAAAATATCAGGTTTTTTGTCTTGTATTAATTTTGAAATTTGTTGAGGCACATCGTCTTTAGGCAACCATTCGTACAAATTAAACAAACGAACGTTATAACTCATTAAAGTAAAATCGGTAGTTTCTTTAGGCAAATTAGTTTCCGAAAATTTATAAAATCTATTGATAAAAGTTATTCCTAGCAACAAAACCAATCCAGAAAGTAACATATATCGCTTCAGCTGGAGTAACCAATATACGAAAAAGAAAAAATTAAGGAATAGTAAAAAAGGTAATCCTAAAGAAAAAACACTTAAAAACGGAAATGCTTTAGGTGCCAAAAATGGTAACGAGTAGGCAATAAATGTGACTATAGTTAGCACTACATTTAAAAAAAACATTATTCTACTCAACCATGATTGCTTTCTCATTTACTTTCCTGCTTTAAAAAGAAACTCTTTTTCTTCTTTTGTTAAACTATCATAGCCCGATTTACTGATTTTATCTAAAATATCATCTATTTGTTTTTGAGTAAAATCTTTCTTTGATTCTGACGAATTTACAACATTTTTCATTGTATTACGATGTACTTTCTTAAAAGGTGTTTTCTTTTTAGGTTGAAACAAATTCTCAATAGCATTTAAAAACATTGAAAACGGCTTGGTTAAATCGGTTCCAGATTGCAATAATTTTATGTAGATAAATCCGAATAAAGCGCCACCAAGATGTGCTAAATGTCCGCCAGTGTTATCTAACGGCATTTGAATTAAATCAACTAACAAAATCACAAAAGCCACGTGCCAAAGCTTCACAATTCCTATCAATGGAATACGTAACAACATAAAAGGTGCATAAGTAGCTGTAGCAATTAAAATAGCCATAATAGCACCACTCGCACCAACTAACAGACCCGCTTTTCCAATAAAAATGTAGGAAAGAACGAATGTAATTCCTGAGAAAATTCCACCTAAAACATACACACCAAATAATTGCTTATCTGTAAAATAAGTACTAAATAATCTCCCAGAAAAATGAAGCACCATCAGATTAAAAATCAAATGTAAAAATCCGCCATGAAAAAAGTTAAACGTAATTAATGTCCAAGGTGTTCTAATCAACATACCTAAATCAGAAGACAAAGCTATCCATGTTGGAATTTGGAATTTCCCAGCAGAAAAACTATAAAAAAACACCAACGAAAACAAGAAAAAACCTATGTTCCAAAAGATTAACTTTTGAACCATGCCTCCTGTTTTGTATTGTAGCTTTAAATCGTCTAAAATGTTCATATATTAAATTTTCAAATTCAAGTTCAAGTTCAAAACTCAAGATATTAAAACGTCTCTGTATATATCTGTGTAATAATAAAATCTAAAAAAGATGCTGAAACGAGTTCAGCATGACAAACTGAGAACTGATTTCTGAACACTGAATACTCTTATCTATCCCAACGGTTTTTATCAAACTGATTTTTCTTCCAATACCACATCATAACAAAACCAATCAAAGCACCACCAACGTGAGCAAAATGGGCAATATTTCCACCAAAAAGACTAAAACCTGTTACTCCTGAGAATAAATCAAGCAATACAATAACGGGTACAAAATATTTGGCTTTAATAGGAACCGGAATAAACATCATCATCAACTCGGCATTTGGAAACATAAAAGCAAAAGCCACTAATAAACCATAAATAGCTCCAGAGGCTCCAACAGCAGGTGTTAGATAAGACGAATACATTTTTTCTAACTCATTTTGGGAAATAAATTCTAACCAAGTTGTGTCATATTTTCCTTGATTTAGAAGCTCAATAATTTGTACTTTATCAACATTATGAGATAGTAAAACATTTAATCCATCATGAAAATGATAATAATTTACTCCAGAATGAATCAAAGCTGCTCCAATTCCACAAGAAAGATAAAAGAATAAAAACTTTTTTGCTCCCCAAAAATGTTCTAAGGCACTTCCAAACGAAACCAAAGCAAACATATTAAAGAAAATATGCATCAAACTTCCGTGCATGAACATGTGCGTAATGGGTTGCCAAAATTTAAAACCATCGCTTTCAAAATAATGTAGCGATAATAATTCATTGGCTTGTGGCACAAAATAACTTCCTATAAAAAATAAAACGTTAATAATTAATAACTGTTTTACGGTGTCGGTCATATTATTCATCATAGAGCAAATCTTTTATCTAAATCTTCTACCGTTAAGGTAATAAATGTGGGTTTTTGAAAAGGAGAAACATTGGGATCTTTACAAGCAAATAACGAATTTACCAAATTCTCTTGCTCTTTAACCGTTAAATACGTCCCTGTTTTTACCGCCATACTTTTTGCCATCGATTTGGCAATGCTATCGCTTTGTGAAAAGCTACTTTCCGGAATTTCGTTTTGTAAATTACTAATTAATTCTTCTAGAACAATCGAAACTTCGCTTTCAGCCATTCCAATTGGCAATCCCGAAATCTGAACTGAATCGCAATTGAAAGCATCAAAAACAAATCCTGTATTTTCTAAAGATGATTGTAATTCTTTTAGCAAAACCATTTCTTCCGAAGAAAAATACAATTCCAAAGGAAACAACAATTGCTGACTCGATGCTTTTTGAACCGTAATGCTTGTTAGAAATT
>Ga0209800_10000827_pt1 | contig 39546 bp, 40 predicted proteins | sample Higcelweek8metaG_FD_187174 | JGI IMG/M metagenome (GOLD analysis project Ga0209800, IMG submission 187174) | Freshwater pond sediment microbial communities from the University of Edinburgh, under environmental carbon perturbations - High... | ecosystem: Environmental > Aquatic > Freshwater >...
AAAGGCTATACGGTGTACGCGGCGAGGTGATACATGCGGGAGCGAGCGTTGCTCCAGACCATTACTTTGAGACGTTAGAGCTGACCCGCAGGTTATTTCTCGCCTGCTTTGAGCAAAGCCTATTGCCTGCCGCGAGTGATTTGGAAGGCGAGTGGAAAGCCGGTGAGGCTGAAATTCACGGCAACCCTGCCCCTCACAAGACCGAGGCATACTCATAGCCAACACGGTGTTGGGGTAACTTTAAGGATGTATCACCGCTCCTCGCATTAAATTTCTCTTCTTTGCTAGCATGTTGCGCCAATAGCTCAATCCCCCCGCCCTCCCCTATTGGCAAGAGGGTATGAGGTTGACGCCCTACCCTCCCCCGGATAGTTTCCGCCAGCGGGAAGAGGGCAGCGCCGAAATCGTTGGTATCACTTTTGGTATCACGCCAAATTCAGCACGGCACTTAACTATTGGTGCTCTAGGCGATACTGGATCAATTCGACGGACTCCCCCGCCAAATCTTTCTCCAGCAGCACGACTCGCCCGATCTCGCCGACCTCAATCCAACCAGCAAATCTTGCAAAAGCCGGGGGCTCATGACGATCTACACTCTCAGAATGCCCAAGGACAAAAGCGCACCCGGCAAGTCCCATATTTTCGAGGCCAAGCCGGGCGCGGGCAAGGGCTGCATCTGCCTGCCAAAGTCCCTCTGCCAGGCGGCGACCACGGCCGTGACCGTCGGCGTTGAAGGCTACATGTGCCTGACCGGCGACCGTATGTGGTCGAAGACCTTCGGCTATGGCGGCGATGTCTGCCCCGAATGCCTTGCGGCGATTTCCGACCACGCGAAGAAGGAATAAATGAAAAGGCCCGGCAAGACCGGGCCAAATGCTCAAAAATCTCTCTACCCACCGCGCTTGCGCAGCGCGCTTCCGCCCTGTGCCGTTCCCCGCGCTAAGCCGTTATCTCCACAGCCAGCTTGACGAAATCGCGTCGGCGCGCCCGGACGGCATAGCTCCGGCCGCAGGCCAGGCAGAAGTCCTCCAGCGCAGCGTATTCATCAGTGAAGCCGCGGGCTGTGAACTCATCGAAAAGAATGACCGTGCCAGGGCGGATGTGCCGATTCATCATCATGAGCACATAGAGCGTGGAGGAATACAAGTCCGCGTCCATGTGCAGCACCAACCGGTTCTGCGGCGTAAAGGCAAGGCTGAAGGCATCCACGGTCTGCTGGAACAAGCCTTTGACGAAGGCCGCGCGGGCATCGTCAACCTGGGGGATCTGCCCGCCCGTGCTGTAGGCGCCCTTCGGCGAATCCGCCTGCCAATCTTCCGGCAGCCCCTCAAAGGAATCAAAGCCATAGAAGCGCGACTCGGGCTGCTTGCTCAAGCCCAGCCAGGAGCGGAAGCTTTCTCCTCCGGCCACGCCGAACTCCAGATAATCCACCGGAGCTTTGCCCACGATGCGGTTGTACACATAGGTGTAGAAGGCATGGCGCTGCTCGTACGCAAAGTCCATGACCATGCAGTCATCGCCGATGGCGGAGGCGGCCTTGTCGAACTGGCGCTGCCGGTACAGCATGTTGAAGTCCGCAGGCACGCCTTGGGCCAGCAGATGAATGACGTAACGGATGAGGTCTTCTGGGCTCGACTGCTGTTCCTTGTACATTGAGGGCTCCTTGCTCCTGCGTTCGGCTCGCGCCAGAGGCTGCGTGACACCATTGCGTACCAATCAAGCAAATATTGTTCCACAATCGCCCGAGAATACCAGACTGGCGGGCTCTCTCCAGCGGATTGCCGCCTCAATCAAGGCATTTCCTTCCTACGCATGCGCACTCCGTAGCGAAACCACGCGCTTTTGCGCTCCGCCACAGCAGCGCCTGCCAATGCCCTGTCGAAAAACTGTCACCCGCGCCGGAACCAGATGCTGTGCGCCAATCGTCGACGGAATGGCGGAAAATACCGTCTAAGGGCGCTTTTCTTTCTCCCGGCCTTGGCGCATGCTCAGCGCCAGCGGAACGGACGCAGGCGGTTTGACGCCATCGTTGCCCAGAATCTCCACGGAGGCGGCGCGCAAGAGTCCGCTGCGCCCGCAAAAGGAGCGCCCAATGAACTATGACCTTCTGCTTCATGTGGATACTGACGAGGCGAGCCTCGCCACTGCCCTGCGCAACGCGGAGAACTACGCGGGCGCGGGCATCAAGGAACCCTTCGCCATCGCCATTGTGCTGAACGGAAAGGCCGTGGAGCTCTTGCGCAGGGAGTCCTGCCAGCACGCGGAAACGATAACCCGCTTGCGCGGCCGCATGGTCCGCTTTTTCGTGTGCGCGAATGCGCTGCGGGAACGCAAAATCCCACAGGAGGACCTTGTGGCCGAAGCCGAGGTGGTCCCGGCCGGAATCGTCCACATCGTGAAGCTGCAGCGCGAGGGATACGCCTACGTGAAGCCATAGCCAGGGCGGGGATGCTTAGGAGAAAGCGGAAAGCCCCCGGCGGAAGTTACCGCCGGGGGCTTTTTGTTTGGTTAGTGCTTGATGCACTGCTTGTACATGAAGAATGCAATAAGGGCCAACACAGCCAATGCGCCAACTACGGCGCCCACATCAGCAAGGCTCATTCTCGCCTCCCCGGGCTTGCGCCCGATATCGCCAGCAGGCGGCAACCGTCGTCCACCGGGTTTTTGCCGTCCCACAGCGGGGCGTTTTCATTTCATCAAGCCTTGCCCCAGCGGCAGCAGCACCGCGTCATAGAACAAGGCAAGGTGCCTAGCGGCATCGTAGTCGCGCTTGAACTCAAACAGCTTCAAGCGCCCAATGCCATGCAGCGAGCCAAGGATCATGTAAGCCAGCTCCTCAGTGTCCCGAATCTGAAACTCCGCCTTGGCGACGCCTTGCTCCAGCACCGCCAGAATATCGGCATAGAGGTGTTCATAGAACCCGACGGCCCCATGCCCCTGCCGTGCCGAGGCGCTTTGGTACAAGAACTGCGCCCCTTCCGGGTTCTGATCGAGAAATGCGAAGTGGTGATTGAAAAGCGCGTGCAGATTCTCAAGGGCGGAGGCGGACCTGGGCAAGGCGCGCAGGGCGGAGGTGTAGCCTGCGTCCAGTTCCTGGGCCACGGCCCGGATGATGCTTTCCTTGTTTTCGAAATAATAGAAAAGCAGGCCTTTGGCCACGCCCGCCTTGGTGGCGATGGCGGCAATGGTGGCGGCCTTGACGCCTTTGGCGGCGACAAGGCTCTTTGCGGCGTTCAGCAAGGCGCGGCGATTGTCCATCAGCACCTCTTTGACCATCTGGTCAATTTGACTGAACGTTCAACCTCTTTCGGAGTCTTGTCAAGCCGGTGAGTCGGCCAGTCAAAAACAACGCAAAAGATTCAAAAAGAGATGGAGCAGACAGGAGCGCCAGGATTCGCTCACCCTTTCCGCCAGCGCGCCGGGCGGAACGCTTGGACCACAAGGCCTGAACAAGCGCAACGGCGGGCGGCTGTCAGATCTGTCAGATTCAGATGAGGATGGGTTCCAGCGGCAGACGGCGGGCCGCGTGTTCCGGCAGTATGGGGATGATGCCGCGCCCCATGGGGTCGGTGCAGGGGTCGCGGTGCAGCACGTCGCGCGCCCAGGCCTGGGTCCATGAGGGGAAGAAGCCGGCGTTCTCCAGCACCAGCCGCGCCTTGGAAAGGGCGTCGTCCTGGCGCGCAACGGTGGAGAAGTTGCTCCCGTGCACGCGGTACAGATAGAGCGGCGTGGCCACGTGGGCGAAGCGCGCCCGCTTGAGCGCCAGCTGAATCCAGAAGTCCCAGTCCTCATACAGCGTGACCGAGCGGTAGCGCGCGCCCCGGTCCCACAGCACGCGCCGGAACAGCGCCGTGGGCGAAAGAATGTTCTGATTGGCCAGCAGAAATTTGTGGTACGCGCCCAGGCGCGCCTCGCGGCGGTCGTCGCCTTCCACCTGCAAATAGTCCACGTAGGCAACATCGGCCCCTTGGTCCAAGGCCGCAAGGCAGCTCGTCAGAAAATCCGGCAAAAGCTCGTCGTCCGGATCAAGGGTGAGCAGCGTCTGCCCTTTGGCCAGGGCCAGTCCGGCGTTGCGCACCGGGCCTGGCCTGCCGGTGCGCGGCAGGGATATGACGCGGTGCCCGGCAAAGGGCATGGCCGGAAGCAGCTTGTGCGCCAATTCCAGCGATCCGTCACTGCTCTCGTCATCCACAAAGATGACTTCTATGTGTTTGGGACTGACGGTCTGTGCCAGGATCGATTGCAGGCAGCCGGGCAGGAACCGGGCATAGTTGTGGTTGGGGATGACGATGGAGACCTGCGGACGTCCGCACGGACCGCCGCATGCGGGAGCGCCAGTGATTGTCGAGCTCGCCATGCGGCACCGCCTTCCCTTGCGCCGGAATTCGCCACAGGCAAGGCCGTGGCTGCGCTGCCCCACTTATCGGACAAAGCGCGCCAAAAGCTTACCCTTGACGCCCGCCCCCCGGGGTGGGTAGCCTCCGCACACGCGATTAGTCTGGGCGCTCTGCGCCCCGCTCCTGCAACCACTGGCAATTGCCGGGAAAAATTTGGAGAACAGCATGCGTTGCGCTTGCCTTTTGTGCGGCTACATCTACCATCCTGAAAAAGGCGACCCCGAGCGCGGCATCGCGCCCGGCACGGAAGCGCGCGATCTGCCGCCCGAATGGACCTGCCCCAAGTGCAAGGCCGATCAGGACGCCTTCGCCATGATGGAGGACGAGGAAGAAGAATAGGCAAGCTGAAAGACCGGGAGACCCGGCTGAAGCGGCGCGAGCGCGCTTAGGCGATCATGTTCAGCACGGTGCCGGAGGTCTCCTCTCCCGTGCGGATCATGGCGGCGTTGGCCGAATAGGCCTGGTCTATCTGCATCAGGCCGACCATGTCGCGGGTCAGATCCGGCCCGCCGGACTGCGCGCGGGAGATGGACGCAACCTCGACGCCTTGCCCGCCTGGGCCGTCGGCGAAGTCGGTGCGCAGGGGCTGGTAGCCCTCGGTGCTCATGTTGGCGATATTATGGGCGGTGGTGTTGAGAGAGACGTCCAGAGCCCCGAGGGCCTGTGCGCTAATGGAAAGATCGCTCATGTTCCGCCTCCTTCTCCGCTACGCCGTGTAATCCACAATGCGTCCAAGGTACTGCTGGTCGGTATAGGCCGAAGCCGCAAGGCTTGAGGAATAGGCCTGGTCCAGCTGCGTAAAACTCGTGATATCGCGGAGCCGGTCTTGCGCGCCGCCCACATCGGTGGCGGTCATGGGCCGCAATTCCCCGGACGCGTAGTCCGTGGGCGTTGCCGCGTCTTGCAGGCCCATCGCCCCGGAATCGTAGACCCTGCCGTTGGTCAGCTCCACCGCGCCGGATGCGGAAGAGGAGCTTCCAGCCGTGTCGGCGAAGGGCGACGACTGGCCGCTCTGGCGGTCCTGGCTGGAGGAGCTCATGATGCTCTCCGACGCGGACAGGGCGGCGAGATCAAGGGCCGTAACGGCCTGTTCGCTCCAACCAACGTCGAGAGTCACATTTCCTCCATGCCTAGCCTCGGGCTATAGGCATTTACGTCTCTTTTCTACCCTCTATTCACAAAACTTTCAATAGATGCCTGGGCAGAATGGCCGTGGATGGATTCAAAAGATTCCACCTCGACCTTGAACCAGGTGATTTTCTCGTGTTCGGAAAGCCCCTTGGCTGCGGAGCGGACCACATCCTCCACAAAAGCGGGCTTGGCGAAGGCCGCTTCGGTGACGAATTTCTCGTCCTCCCGCTTGAGCAGCGTGTACACCGGGGAGGACCCCGAACACTCGGCGATCTCGATCAGGTCCTCCAGCCACAGGAAGCCCTTGAACTTCGCGTGGATGCTGACATTCGAGCGCTGGCTGTGCGCGCCCATGTCGCTGATGGCGAGGGAGCATGGGCACACGGTCATCACCGGCACGTCCACGCCCAGGGTGAAATCCAGCTGTCCGTTTTCATAAGCGCCGATGACCGAGCAGGAGTAGCCCATAAGGCCCTTGGCTTTGCTCATGGGCGAGGACTGGCGCAGGAAATACGGGAAATCGAAGCGGGCATAGGCCCGGCGCGCCTCAAGCCGCACGGAGATATCAGAAAGCAGCTTCTTGAGCGACGCGCGCGAAAGCTGTTCCTCCCAGTTCTCCAGCGCCTCCACAAAGCGGCTCATGTGCGTGCCTTTGAAGGCGGCGGGCAAGTCCACGGCCAAGTCCACGCGGGCCACGGTGTGCTGCTCGCCGGATTCGCGGTCGCGCACCACGAGCGGCAGCTGCAAGTCCTTCACGCCCACGCGGTCGATGGGCATCTGGACCGGCGCCGGGTGCTTCTGGACGTCTTCCATCGTGCTTGAGGCGGACGCGGCCATTAATCAAGCTCCTGACCAGTGGTGGTGAGCACAAGATGCCCGTGCTTCACGCCCTTGGTGGAGATGAGCTTCTGCCCCAGCGCCTTGATGGTTTCGGCCAAGCCCTTGAGCACCAGCACCTCCAGGCAATTGTTGTGGTCCAGGTGCACGTGCATGGTGGAGAGGATGACCTCGTGGCTGTCGTGCTGCAGTTCGGTGAGCTTCTGGGCCAGGCCGCTGGCGTGATGGTCATAGACCAGGGTCAGCGTGCCGGCCACCTCGCCGTCGGAGTTTTCCCACTGGCGCTGCACCAGCATGCTGCGGATGAGGTCGCGGATGGCCTCAGAGCGGGTCTGGTAGCTTTTCTCCTTGCAGAGCACGTCGAACTTGTCGAGCAAATCGGAGTCGAGCGACACGCCGAAACGGATGGTCTCTCCCATGGTCAGCCTTCCTTAATGTTGCGTGTAATGTTGCGTATCATGTTGCCGCCGCGCGTGATCTCGCGCAGGTGCACGGTCATGTTCTGTCCGCTCTGGGCCACCTTGGCCGTCAGCGGTGTCTCAATGCGCCAGCCCATGGCGCGCAAACGTTCGCAGGCCCCGGCGGAAACGCTCCGCTCCGGATCGGCGATGAGCGCCCGGCCGCCCGGGGCCAGGGCATGCTCCAAAAACGCGGCCACGGGCTCGAAAAACCTGCGCTCGTACAAAATATCCGCGCCCAGAATCACCTCGGCAGCCCCTTCGGCCACGGCGGGCTTGCGCCAGTCCATGGCCGCGAACAGCGGGGCCGCTGCGCCGGGGGCAAGGTTTCTCGCCGCGTTCCGGCGCGCGTAGATGAGCGCCTCCGGCTCGTAATCGAAGGCCAGCACGCGCCCCCCGCACGAGGCCGCGACAAGGGCGGGCAAGCCCAGGCCGCACCCCGCGTCCAGGCACACGCGCCCGGACACAAGCTCGGGCCGTGCGGCGATGGCGCGGGCCAAAAGCACGGCCGCAGGCCATAGCTCCACCCAATAGGGCAGGCGCTCGTCAACCTCCCAGCCCGGGGCCGCAGCCTCTTCGCCCATGGCCTCCCACAGGCTTTCCAGGTCGGCGGGGCGCTCCAGCGCCCAGACGCGTCCGCCCACCTCGGTTGTGACAAAACCGGGCGCATCCGCTGGCGCGGCGGCAAGCCCGGTTTCAGTGAGCGTGGGAATGGTCGTGGTCATGCGCGGCAGGCTCCTGGCACGGAATATACTCAACCTGCGCCTTTCGTCAACGATTCGTGGCACGATACACAACAAACCACAGAGAGGCGCTGCAAGCGTCAAGGCAAAGCGCTAGTTGTCGTCACCGCCGCCGAAGCCGGAATCGCTGCCGCCACCGCCAAAGTCGCCGCCGCCGCCGGAGAACCCTCCGTCACCGCCACCGCCCATGCCGCCGCCAAAACCGCCGCCGCCCCCCCGGCCGCGGAAAATGCTGGACAAAAGGCCGAGCAGAAGGCCGATGAAAAAGGAGCCGCCGGAGCCCTGCCCGTCCCCGCCTGTGCCGTAGCGGGAGGAATAGCCGGAACGGGAGCGCTTCCAAAGCAGCCCCAGGCCGAGAAATATGGCGATGGCGAGAAGGGCCAGGGTGAAGGAGAACGGCTGGTCGCCGCCCGCTTTTGGCCGGGAGGCCAAGGGTTCGGCTTGGCCCGTGGCGTTGGCGTCGCCCGCGCCAGCGGCGGCGGGAGTAAGGAGCCGCTCCATGGCAGCCACGGTTTCCGCAAGCCCCTGGGCGAAGCGCCCGGCCTTGAAGTGTGGCACCGTGACTTCGCGCTGGATGCGCTTGCACACCACGTCGGGCAGCAGATCCTCCACGCCGCGCCCCACCTCGAAGCGCACGCGGGATTCCTTGCGCGCCACCAGGATGAGCACGCCGTTGTTCTTGTCCTTTTGCCCCACGCCCCAGGCGCGGGCCACCTTGTTGGCGTAGCCCGCAGCGTCCTCGCCCTCAAGGGAGGCGATGGTCAGAATGACGATCTGGTTGCCCGTGGACTCGGCGTAGCGCCGCAGCTCCGCGCCCAGGGTGTTCTTGTCCTCCGGGGCCAGGAGCTGGGCGTTGTCCACCACCCACTGGCCCTGATTCGGCGGGACATCAAGCGCCTGGGCGACGCCGGGCGCGAACGCCAGAAACGCCAGCGCCGCAAGAAGCAGCGCCGGCGCACAGCGTTTCAGCGCTGCAGACCCGAGGGCTCGGATCACTTGGCCTCACCACCAGCGGGAGCGGCGGCCGGAGCCACAGCAGGTGCGGAGGCAGGCGCGGCGGCGGGCGCGCCGAAGCTGACCTTGGGCGCGGCCTGGGCGCCTTCCTCGGCCTGGAAGACCTGCCGCTCCTTCACGTGGGCCATGAGGGCGTTCACCAGGCTGCCGGGGAAGGTGCGGATCTGCACGTTCAAGCCGGTGACGGCCTTGTTGTAGTTGTCGCGCTCGATCTTGATGCGGTTCTCCGTGCCCTCAAGCTGGGCCATGAGATCCTGGAAGTTCTTGTCCGCCTTGAGGTCGGGGTAGCGCTCGGAGACCATCATGAGCTTGCCCAGGGCGGCAGAAAGCTGGCCCTGCGCCTGGTTGAACTCCTTCAGCTTGTTCGGGTCGGAAAGGGTGCTGGCGTCGAGCTTGACCTGCGTGGCTGAGGCGCGCGCGGCGATGACTCCGGTCAGCGTCTCTTTTTCGTGGCTCGCATAGCCCTTCACGGTCTCGACCAAATTCGGGATCAGGTCCATGCGGCGCTGCAGCGCGCTGTTCACCTGTCCTATCATCTGCTCGCACACGGTGTCCTGGGTGATGATGGCATTGGAGGAGCTGACCAGAGACGCGCCGCCCAAAAGAAGAACAGCGACAAGAACGATGCCTGCGATGGCAAGGGGTTTCATCATAAGCCTCACGGATGTTGGCGGGCGGCAAAGCGCCTGCGCCGGTTTTTTCAACGCTGCAGGAGAATTGGGCACTTGCGCCCTTTCTGTCAAGGGCGTTAAAAATGCCCAGAACAGTCTTCGGCCCCTTGTACGGCGTTTGGCCTAAGCCGCTTGACGGACGAAAGAATTTTCGTCGGTTCGCCAAGGTTAAATCAGGGTTTTCATTCGCTCCAGGGAATGGTATGAGGCTTCACCCCGTAAACAACCTTCCTGAATGGAGGATATTCAGATGATTCCGAACGAACTGAAATACGCCAAAAGCCACGAGTGGGCCAAGATCGAGGGCGATGTCGCCACCGTCGGCATCACACAGTTTGCCCAGGAGCAGCTGGGAGATTTGACCTTCGTGGACCTGCCCAAGGCTGGCGCGACCCTCACCGCCGGAACCGAGATGGGCTCCGTCGAATCGGTCAAGGCCGCCAGCGAGCTGTACTCGCCCGTCTCCGGCACGGTGCTTGAGGTCAACGCCGCCCTTGAAGGCGCGCCCGAGGCCGTGAACCAGGATCCCTACGGCGCGGGCTGGATGCTCAAGGTGAAGCTTTCCGCCGCACCGGCCGACCTGCTGGACGCGAGCGCCTACGCCGAAGTGTGCGCCGCCGAAGCCCACTAAGGAGCGGACACGATGCCCTACGTTCCCCATACCCCGGAGGACATCCGGAGGATGCTCGACGTCATCGGCGCGCCCACTGTGGCGTCGCTGTTTGACGAGATCGGCCCCGGCATGCGCCCCAAAAGCTTCGACCTGCCCGAAGGCAAGAGCGAGATGGACGTGCTGGCCCACATGGAGGCCCTGGCGCAGAAGAACGTCTGCGGCCAGGTGAGTTTTCTCGGCGCCGGGTTCTACGACCACCACATCCCGGCCGCCGTGGACGCCCTTTCCATGCGCAGCGAGTTCTACACCGCCTACACGCCGTACCAGCCCGAGGCCAGCCAGGGCACGCTCCAGGCCATCTTCGAGTACCAGACGGCCGTGACGCGCCTGACCGGCCTGCCTTACGCCAACGCCAGCGTGTACGACGGCGGCACCGCGCTTTTCGAGGCGGCCATGATGGCCGTGCGCCACACCGGCCGCCGCAAGCTCGTTGTGTGCGAGGCCGTGAGCCCCATCTACAGAGTGATGCTGGGCTCCTACACCTCGAACCTGCACCTTGAGCTGGTCACCATTGCACACAAGAACGGCGTGTGCGACCTGGCCGCGCTAACTGCCGCCCTCGACGCCGACACCGCCGCGGTCATCGTGCAGAACCCCAACTTCTTCGGCACGCTGTCCGACTTCAGCGCGCTGTTCGAGGCCGCCCGCGCCGCGGGCGTCGTCTCGGTCATCTCCGTGTACCCGGTGCTGCAGTCGATTCTGAAGTCGCCCGGCGAGATGGGCGCGGACGTGGCCGTGGCCGAGGGCCAGAGCCTGGGCCTGCCCCTCAGCTTCGGCGGTCCGTACCTGGGCATAATGACCTGCAACAAGGCCCTGGTGCGCCAGATGCCCGGCCGCATGGTGGGCCGCACCGTGGACGGCGAAGGCCGCACCGGCTACGTGCTCACCCTGCAGGCGCGCGAGCAGCACATCCGCCGCCAGAAGGCCACGTCGAACATCTGCTCCAACCAGGCCCTGTGCGCCCTGCGCGCGCTGATGCACCTGTGCCTGCTGGGCCAGGAAGGCCTGACCCGCACGGCCGGGCTGTGCCTGGAGCGCGCCCATTACGCGGCCGAGCGCCTGACCGCCATCGAAGGCGTCGGGCTGCTCTCCGGCGCGGCGCCCTTTGGCAACGAGTTCGCCATCACCCTGCCGGTGAACGCCTACCAGGTCATCGACAAGCTCACCGCGCGCGGCTATGTGCCCGGCTTCCCCCTGGGCCGCTACTATGCCGGCCTGGAGAACGCCCTGCTTGTGGCCTGCACCGAAAAGACCTCAACGGAACAGATCGGCATCTTCGCCGAAATGCTGCGGGGGACGCTTAAATGAACACCGTCTTCAAAAAATCCACTCCCGGCCGCGAAGGCGTCTGGCCGGTGAATCCTGAAAAGACCGCCGCCGACCTGCTGCCCAAGGAGCTTCTGCGCGGCAAGTCCGCTGGCCTGCCCTCGCTGTCCGAGCTCGACGTGGTGCGCCACTTCACGGGCCTGTCCAAGCTCAACTACGGCGTGGACGGGAACTTCTATCCCCTCGGCTCCTGCACCATGAAGTACAACCCCAAGTTCGCGGAGACCGTGGCCGCCCTGCCCGGCTTCACGCGGCTGCACCCGGTGCTGCCCCAGCTTAAGGGCGCGGGCCGCCTGTGCCAGGGCGCCCTTGAGGTGATGTACGAGACCGAGCAGCTCTTGTGCGAAGTCTGCGGCATGAAGGCCTTCACCCTGCACCCCATGGCGGGCGCGCACGGCGAGCTCACGGGCGTCATGATCATCGCCGCCTACCACAAGGACAAGGGCAACAAGAAGACCAAGATCATCGTGCCCGACTCCGCCCACGGAACCAATCCCGCCAGCGCGCACATCGCCGGTTTCGAGGTGGTCAACCTGCCCTCCAAGGACGGCATTGTGGACCCGGAGGAGCTGGCCAAGGTGCTGGACGACGACGTGGCCGGCATGATGATGACCTGCCCGAACACCCTGGGCCTGTTCGAGACCAATCTGCCCAAGATCGTCGAGATGCTGCGCAGCGTGGACGCCCTGCTCTACTACGACGGCGCGAACCTGAACGCCATCATGGGCAAGATGCGCGTGGGCGACGCGGGCTTCGACGTGGTGCACCTGAACCTGCACAAGACCTTCGCCACGCCCCACGGCGGCGGCGGTCCCGGTTCCGGCCCGGTCGGCGTCTCCGAGCGTTTGGTGCCCTATCTGCCCATCTCCCGCGTGGAGAAGCTTGAGGACGGCCAGTTCTACCTGAACTACGACTTCCCCAAGTCCATCGGCTATGTGGCCCCGTTCTACGGCAACTTCGGCGTGGTGCTGCGGGCGTACGCCTACATTCTGCGCCTGGGCAGGGCCGGGCTCATCCGCGCCACGGAAAGCGCCGTTCTTTCGGCGAACTACCTGCGCAAGCGCCTGGACAAAGTCCTTGAGGTGCCCTTTGACCGCGTGTGCATGCACGAGTTCGTGGCCAGCGCCTGCAACATGAGCGAGTGCCACGTGCGCGCGCTCGACATCGCCAAGGCCCTGCTCGACCGCGGCTACCACGCGCCGACCATCTACTTCCCGCTCATCGTCAAGGAGGCGCTCATGTTCGAGCCCACCGAGACCGAGAGCCTGGACACCCTGGACCAGTTCGCCGACGACCTGATCGACATCCTGGCCGAGGCGGCGAAGGACCCGGCATACGTGACCGGCGCGCCGCGCACGCTGCCCGTCTCGCGCCTGGACGAGACCCGCGCCGCCCGCAACATGGAACTCACCGACGACCTCTAGAAGGAAGGCATGACCACGACATACGATCTGCTCGTGCTGGGCGGCGGTCCCGGCGGCTTCGACGCCGCCGTGGACGCCGCGGCATCCGGCTTTAGAACCGCGCTGGTGGAGGCCGCCGACCTGGGCGGCGCCTGCCTGAACTGCGGCTGCATCCCCACCAAGCTTTGGCTCGGGGCGACCTGCGCCATTGAGGAACTGGCCGCCCAAGCCAAGGTCCGCGTGGCCTCGGGCGAGGTCATTGTGGACTTCGCCGCGCTGCAGGCGAGAAAAGACCGCCACATCGCCGCCACGCGCAAGGCCATGGGCCAGCGGCTGGCGGCCCTTGGCGTGGACGTGTTCGCCGGGCGCGGCCGCGTGGCCGAGGCCCATGTGCTCGAAGTGCAAACGCCGGAAGGCGCGCGCACCCTGCAGTACCGCAAGCTGCTCGTGGCCACGGGCTCCCGCCCGGCCAGCTTCCCCGGCCTGACGCCGGACGGCGCGCGCGTGCTCGATTCCACGGGCTTTCTGGCCCTGCCCAAGATGCCGAAAAGCCTCATCGTGGTGGGCGGCGGGTTCATCGGGCTCGAAATGGCCCAGGCCGCGCACCGCCTGGGCGCAAAAATCGCCATCGTGGACGCCCTGCCCCGCCTGGCCGGGGTGGAAGACCCGGAGGTGAGCAAGACCCTCGAGACCGTGTTCAAGCGCCAAGGCTGGGACATCCGCCTGGGCGTCAAGGTGGCCTCGGTCGTCAGCCAGGGCGAAGGCGCGGTGCTCACCCTGAGCGACGACGGCGGAGAGCTTGTGGCCGAATGCGCCCTGGTGGCCGTGGGCCGCAAGCCCAACAGCGCCGATCTCGGACTGGAATCCCTGGGCGTCACCCTTTCCAGACCCGGCTACATCCAGACCGACGAAAACCTGCTGGCCGCGCCCGACATCTACGCCGTGGGCGATGTGAACGGCCGCATGCTGCTGGCCCATGCGGCCAGCCATCAGGCCCATTACGTGGTGCAGCGCCTGCTGGACAAGGTGCGCGGCCCGTACGAGTCCGGCCCGGTGCCGAGCATCCTTTACGGCGCGCCGGAGGTGCTGCGCGTGGGCCTCATGGCCGAAGAAGCCAAGGCCAAGGGCGAAACCGTGCTCGTCAGCCATGCGCAGCTCATCGCCAACCCCATCGCCCAGGCCCACGCCGCGACGCAGGGCTTTGTGAAATGCGTGTGGCGCGAGGGCCGCGTGGTCGGCATCACCGCCGTCGGCGCGGATGTGTCCCGCCTGGCCGTCAGCGCCGCGCTCATCATCCGCGCGGGCTGGACCCGCGAGGAAGCGGCGAACTTCATGTTCCCGCACCCCACCCTGGACGAATCGCTCAAAGCGGCCCTTTTGGCCGACAAGGAAGCCGCGTAAGCCGCGGCCACAGGATATGCCCGTGACCGACACCCCCAAGTCCACCCCGAAGTCCCCGAAAAAGGCCCCCGCCCTTGTGGCCACGCCCATTGCCGTGCAGCCAGAGTTCGACCTGTTCACCTACTGCGAGCTTTCCGGCGAGACGCGCATCGAAAACGACCTGCTGGAGGAAATCGAGCCGCGCTTCGACGGCTGGCAGCAGCACCTCAAGGCCTACCGGCTTTCCGCCGGCGGCGAGACAGACCCCGGCTATGTCGTCCTCTGGCTGGAAAAGCCCGTGGAGGACGAGATCGAGGGAATCTGGCAGGATTCGCCCTCGGCTGGCATGGCCTTCCACAATCTGGCCATCCACATGGTGATGAGCGCGGTGCAGAACCTGGTGCCGGAACTGGCGGACAAGGGCTGCGCGCCCCTGCCCAAGCCCGGCAAGGATGTGCTTGCGGCCTTCAAGAAGCTGGGGCTCACGTGGAACAAGGAAGGCACGGTGAGCAGGCAGTTCGCGGTGTTCACCAACATGCCCGCCCTCACCGGCTGCGGCGCGTGCATGCTGAAGGCCAAGTGCGGCAGCCCGAACAAGGACTAGCCGAAACACAAAGACCAGCCGGGCCGCCATGGCCCGGAAACGACAAAGGGGCGACCCGCCGCGACAACGGTGGACGCCCCTTTGCCGTTTCTCGGCGTGGCGTGGCGCTTAGAGGAAAGCCACGTCGCCCGGCGGGGTCTTGGCGCCGAAAAAGGCCTCCACGGCCTTGCGCTCCGCGGCGCGGATGCGCAGATCGGACACCGGCAGGGGATCGGGCTGCCCGGCATAAAGCTTCAGGGCGCGGTCCACGAAGTCGGCGCGCAGGAAAGCCGCCTGCACCTCGAAGTCCTTGCCGTCCCAGGTGAGCGTCAGCGGGATGATGTGCGTGTTGAACGGCTCGCAGAACACCAGGTTGCCGGTGTGCACCAGCGTTTCCTGCACGCCCTGCGGAAAGCTTACGGCCCAGCGCGCCAAAATGTCCGTGAAGATGGGCTCCAGGGCCAGGTAGTAGTCCGGGTCCACCTTGCACACCAAAGACTGGCCGGGCACGTTGATGACCTGCGGCGACTGCTGAAAGCCGCTGGCCAAACCTTTTTGCAGGCGGGTCAGCGAATCCTGATAGTCCTTAAGCGGCATACGGGCCTCCTTTGGCCGGGCGGCATGATTCGTCCATGCGATGCGTTTCTGCATACATGCACGCGCCCTGGCCCGCAAGCCCTGCAAAGCATGGTTCGCTTGACGTATACAGGTCATACGCATAAATAACCATCATGAGGTAGCCCCCATGATGCCGCATAATGATGAAGAGTCTCTGGCAGTGTTCACAGCCGGTTTTTCCAGCCTCACTCAGGACCGTTTTTGGGCCAATCTGCGCGCCTACGACATCCAGCTGCTGGTGGACGTGCGCTCGCGGCCTTTCTCCGGTCGCATTCCCCACTTCGACAGGGAGCGCATAGGCCCCGCAGCCTTGGCCGCGGGCTTCGACTACCGCTACATGGGCCAGGAACTGGGCGGCCTGCCGGACGGCGCGGACTTCTACGACGCGGCCGGGTACGTGCTGTACCACCGCATCGCAACCCAGCCGTGGTTCGAGCAGGGCATACAGCGCGTGCTCTTCGACCTGCGCCAGGGCAAGCGCCTGGCCCTGGCCTGCGTGGAGGACGACCCGCGCCAGTGCCACCGCAGGCTGCTGCTGGGCCGCGTGCTGCGCGAACAGGGCATCGGCGTGGCGCACATCCTGGCCGATGGCGGGCTCATCGCCGAGGCGGAACTGCAGGATGAGGAGCGCCTGCGGCGGCACGGGCAATTTTCCGGCGAGCCGGAGCCGGAGTGGAAGTCCGCACGGCCGCTGCGGGGCAGCTCTTCGCAGTAGCACTGGCAGTGCCGAGCGAAGACCGCCAGGTGAAGGACCAGGCAGCCTAGATGCCACCGGCCCGGCAATGATGCCGGTTATGCCGAAGCCGGTCGTGCGGAATTTCAGAGCTGCGCCGAGGCCTACAGCCGCGGCATGCGCCACTCCCGCCGTTCAACGGAGCGCACACGCCGCCAGAGCATGTGCTCCACCCTGCCCAGCCGGATGCCCAGCGCCGCCAAAGCGGGCCCCGCAGTCTGAAGGCCAGCGGCAAAGCCAGCTCCTGCCCTTCGCACGCACGGTGCGCTCAGAAGGCTCCGGCTTCAAAAATGTCGGCAAAATGGAGTTGGGCATCATCCATCCTCCTTGCTCCCTTGACATTCTCGCGCGCTCCTCCCTATAGTTCTACAGTGTAAAATTCCAGTTGGGTTCGTCATTTCCCCGCCGGGCTCGGTCACCGGCGGATAAACTCGATACACGGAGTAAGGGATGTCGGAAGCGCTGAAGTCTCAACGGACGTACGTCTTGGTCGGTCATGGCGGCAGTGGCAAAACCTCTGTCGCGGAAATGCTCCTCTTCAACGCCGGCGCCATTCCTCGCCTGGGCAAAATCGAGGACGGCACCACCGCCCTTGATTTCGAACCCGAGGAAATCAAGCGCCGGGGATCCATCCAGCCAGCCTTCGCCAACTTCAAGTGGAACAAGAACCAGCACTTCCTCATCGATACTCCGGGCGACAACAACTTCAACGGCGATCTGCCGTACACCCTCACCGCCGCAGACGCCGTGGTCTTCGTCATCGACGCCGTGGACGGCGTGAAGCCGCTCACCCGCAAGGCCTGGAGCGAAGTCAAAAAGGCCGGGCTCCCGGCCCTCATCTTCATCAACAAAATGGACCGCGACCGCGCCGACTTCCAGATGGCCTTCGCGGGGCTCAAGGACAGCCTGGGCATCAAGCCCGTGCTGCTGCACTATCCCATCGGCGAGCGCGAAGACTTCAAGGGCGTGGTGGACATGCTCGACAACACCGGACTTTTGTTCGACGGCAAGGGCGGCGCGCAGAAAGGCGCCATCCCGCCCGAGGTGGAGGCCGAAAGCACGCCCCTGCGCGAGGCCATGATCGAGAACATCGCCGAGAGCGACGAAGCCCTCATGGAGAAGTACCTCGACGCGGGCGAGCTGACCCCGGACGAGCTCAAAACCGCGCTGGTCGTGGGCGTGAAGTCCGGCGAGCTGGTGCCTGTGCTCATCGGCAGCGCGCTGAACAACATGGGCGGCCCGCAGTTGCTCGACGCCATCCAGGCCCTTTTGCCGAACCCGCTGGAGCACCCGTACTTTGAAGGCGAGGACGGCTCCGCCCGCGAGAGCCACGAGGCCTCCCCTGTGGCGGGCTTTGTGTTCAAGACCCTGGCCGACCCCTTTGCGGGCCAGCTCACGGTCATGCGCGTCATTTCCGGCATGCTCACCGGCGACATGTCGCTGGTGAACTCACGCACGGGCCAGCAGGAGCGCATGGGCCAGCTGCTGTTGACCACCGGCAAGGAGCAGGTGCCCTGCAAGACCCCGCTGGGACCGGGCTCCATCGTCACCCTGGCCAAACTGAAGGACACGAACACCGGCGACAGCCTGTCCTCGGACAAGGCGCCCTTTGTGATGAAGAAGCCCAAGCTCGCGCCCACGCTCATTACCTATGCCCTGGCCCCCAAGGAAAAGGGCGATGAGGACAAGGTCTATCAGGCCATGGCCAAGCTGCTGGACGAGGACGTGACCCTGAAGCTGGGACGCGACGAAGAGACAGCGGACACCCTGCTTTCCGGCATGGGGCAGAACCACATCGAAATCAGCGTGGAAAAGGCCAAGCGCCGTTACAAGGTCGACATCATCCTGAAGACGCCCAAGGTGCCCTACCGCGAGACCTTCAAGACGGCAGCGCGCGAGATTCAAGGCCGCCACAAGAAGCAGACCGGCGGGCGCGGCCAGTTCGGCGATTGCTGGATCCACCTGGAGCCCCAGCCCAAGGGTGCGGGCTACCAGTTCGTGGACGCCATCGTCGGCGGCTCCATTCCCCGGCAATATATCCCCGCCGTGGACAAGGGCGTCATCGAGTCCGCCGCGCGCGGCGTGCTGGCGGGCTTCCCGGTCATCGACTTCAAGGTGACCCTTTATGACGGCAGCTTCCACAATGTGGATTCTTCCGAAATGGCCTTTAAGATCGCCGGCTCCATCGCCTTCAAGCGAGCCTGCGAAAAGGCCAAGATGATCCTGCTCGAGCCCATCATGACCATCACCGTGGCCGTGCCCGACGCATACATGGGCGATGTCATCGGCGACCTCTCCAGCCGTCGTGGCAAGGTGCTCGGCAGCGAGGGCCAGGGCGGCGTCACCGAGATCAAGGCGCACGTGCCCATGAGCGAGGTGCTGAAATACGCGCCCGATCTGCGCTCCATGACCGCTGGCCAGGGCACCTTCACCATGGAGTTCTCGCACTACGAGGAATGCCCGCCGCCCATCGCGGCCAAGGTCATTGAGGAAAACAAGCGCGAGGCCGCGGCAGAGGAATAGGCTCCGGATTGCACACACAAATGGGCGGCGGGGATGCTTCTCCGCCGCCTTTTTTGTCGCCTATTTTGTCGCCAGTCGCTTGAAACAGCGGTTCGCAACGCTTGTGTGGCCGGGCCGAATCAAGTACTGACAAGGAAATACACGCAACACAGGAATTGCTAATGCTTCGAGTGCTCCGTTTCTTCGCCACCCTTGTTCCCGCCACGCTCTACTACAGCGTGAAACAGCTTCTTTTGGACCAGGAAAAAGCCACGCCGGACGAGCGCGACATGCCGGGCAAGGTTTACGGCCGCATGATGCTCAGAATGGCGGGCATCAAGGTCGACGTGGACCTCTCCGCCCTTGATCCCAAAGGGCACTATGTTTTCATGTGCAACCACCAGAGCCTGTTCGACATTCCCATCCTGTTCGATGCTCTGTGGAACTACCATATGCGCTTTGTGGCCAAGGCGAGCCTGTTCAAAATCCCGGTGTACGGCAAGGCGCTCGGCAATGCCGGGCACATTTCCATCAACAGGGAAAACCGGCGCGCGGCCATGAAAAGCGTGGATGAGGCCGTGGCCTCGGCGAAGGGCGGCATTTCGCCGCTGATTTTCCCCGAGGGCACGCGCAACCCGGACCTCTCGAAGCTCATGGACTTCAAGGTCGGCGGCATGGTGCTGGCGCTCAAGTGCGGCCTGCCCGTGGCCCCGCTGGTCATGGAGGGCACGGGAAAGCTGCTGCCCAAGAAGTCCATCCTGTTCAACCCGGACCAGAGAATCCGCCTGCGGGCCCTGCCCCCTGTGGACCCTGCGGCATACACAATGAAGGACCGCGAAAAATTCAAGGACGACATGTACGCCCTTATGAACGCGGCCTATCAGGAACTTTTGAGGAGCTGACATGACTACCGCCCCCGGCGAACTGACCATACACCCCTTGGGGGGCCTGGGCGAAATCGGCCTCAACTGCATGGCCTTCCGCGCACACGAAGCCACCGTGCTGGTGGACTGCGGCCTGATGTTCCCCGAGGACTACCTCTTCGGCGTGGATGTCGTCATTCCGCGCTTCGAGCATATTTTGGAAGAACGCGAAAAAATCAAGGCCATCGTGCTCACCCACGGACACGAGGACCACATCGGCGCCCTGCCCTGGCTTTTGCCCCACGTGGACGTGCCCGTGTACGGCTCGGACTTCACCCTGGCCTTGGTGGGCGCAAAGCTGGCGGAGCGCGCTATCGAGGCCGACTTACGGCCCGTGAAGCCCGGCGACCGCATTGAGATCGGTCCCTTTGCCTTCAATTTCTTCCCGGTGTGCCACTCCATCATCAAGGGCTACGCGCTCGGCATCGAAACCCCCGCCGGCCGCATCATCCACACGGGCGACTTCAAGATCGACCGCAACCCGCTGGACGGCCACGCCACCGACCTGGAGGCCATCCGCCGCTTCTCCGAGCCCGGCGTCAAGCTGCTCATGAGCGACTCCACCAACGTGGAGCGCGAAGGCTTCGCCCTCACCGAGCGCGAAATCAAGGCGAGTCTGCGCGAGATCTTCGACAAGGCCCGCGGCCGCATCATTGTGACGCTTTTCTCCAGCCACATCCAGCGCTTGCAGGAGATTTTCGACCTGGCCGCGGCCTGCGGCCGCAAGGTGGCCATCTCCGGCAAGAGCCTGGTGCGCAACACCGACCTAGCCCGCGAACTGGACTATCTGCGCATCCCCGGCGGCACCCTGGTCGAGGTGGAGGAGATAGGCGGCCTCAAGGACGAGGAAGTTGTGCTGCTCGTCACCGGCAGCCAGGGCGAGCCTTTGGCCTCGCTCTCGCGCATGTCGCTCGACGAGCACCGGCACGTGCATATCAAGAAGGGCGATCTGGTCATCCTTTCCTCGCGCTTCATCCCCGGCAATGTGCTGGCCATCACCAAGGTCATCAACCGGCTGTACAAGCTCGGCGCCGAGGTGCTCTACGAGAAGGTCCAGGCCATCCACGCCTCTGGGCATGCCCACCGCGAGGAACTCCGGATCATGCTCGAGACGGTGCGCCCCAAGTATTTTGTCCCCGTGCACGGCGAATACCGCCATCTGGTGAAGCACAAGCGCCTGGCCGAGGAATGCGGCGTGGCCCCGGAGCGCGCCCTGGTGCTGGAGGACGGCCAGCCGCTGACCTTCCTTGAGCAGGGCATCCGTCTGGAGGAGGCCGTTCCGGCCGAGCGCATTCTGGTGGACGGCAAGGGCGTGGGCGATGTGGGCCAGAGCGTGCTGAAGGAACGTCAGCTTCTGGCTGGCGAGGGCATGGTCGTGGTGCTGCTGGTGGTCGATCAGGACACGGGCGAGGTCACCCTGGGACCGGACATCGTCTCCAAGGGCTTCGTGTTCGAGCAGCAGTACGCCCATGTGCTGGAAGACGCCAAGTGCGTGGTGCTGGAGGAGGTGGAGCTTGTGGGCGTGGCCAACCTGAAGCGCTTGAAGGAGCGCGTGCGCGGCTCGCTCAGGCGGTTCTTCCGCAAGGTTCTGGAGCGCGACCCCGTGGTGGTGCCGCTCATCATCGCCGTGTAGCAGGCCCCTAACGATTTTGCGGGGCAGGCCGCATCCGTTCTAGCGCGTGGTGGCGTAGGCGTTGGCGGCGCGCTGACGCATGCCAGGGGCCGAAGCGGAAGGAATTTCCGTGGGCGCTGGCGCGGCAAGAGGCGCTGGCGGCGCTGGCGCTTTTGGGGCGGCGGCGATTTCCGCAACAGCGGGAACCTCGGCGACGGCTGTGCCCTGCGCTGCCTGGATCTGGGCAGGAACATACAGGGCGGCGGCGATTTCCCGAGTGCTGGCGACCTGAGGCGCGGCACGCTCCTCCTTTTGCATCGGCTGCGGCGGCGCGTCTGCTGGCGCAGACTCGGCAGGCGCGGTGGAGCCGGGCTGCGTCAACGTGGCTACGCCCTTTTGGCTCGGCAAAATTTGCGCAAATGCGCCCCTCAGCCCAGAGAGGATGGTGATGACCTCCTCCACAATCTCCGGCTTCACCTTCAAGTTTGCCATCAAAAGCCGCGTGTTGCAAAAAAGATACAGGTGGAACAGATTCTGGGCGATTTCCCCGCCGCGCTCCTTGTTCAAGCACTCTTGCAATTCGCTCACAATGGTGATGGCCTTGGTGATGAGAATTCCCTTGCCAGCCATATCGCCCGCGCGCATCTTTTCGATGGACTGCCGCAGGTGCTTAATGGCCGTGTCGTACAGCATGACAAGCAGGTCCCCCTGTGAGGCGGTGGAAACCTGGGTGGTCAAATACGCCTTGGCAGCATTCAACATACAATCCTCATTCCCCGGCTCAATCGGCTACTAGCTGTCGCTCGAAAGCTTCGCGATGGTGCTGGTGAGCTGGGTCTGGGTGTTGGTCAGGGTGTTCAGCAGGGAGTCCAGACGGGCGTACTGAGCCTGGAGCCGTGTCTTCATGGTGGCGAGCCGCTGCTGCTCCCTTGTTATCTTGTCGTCAATGCTTGTCATGATGTCGCCGTAATTATCTTCCAAAATGCTCAAGGGACCGCTGGTGCTGCTGGTCAATTCCTCAAGGGTGTCCACCAGCTCACCGGACTTGCCCTGCTTCAGGTCCACGGTGCCGGTATAGGTCGAATTCGCGTTGTGGTTGTCAAGGGTGACGACCAAACCAGACGAGTCGCCGCTCCGGCTGGTGACCTTCCAGCCGTCGATGCCCGCAGGAACGCCGTCGATGGTGGCGCTTGAAATGCCCGTGGCGCTGGTGATGATCTTCACATCATAACTGCCGGGCTTTGTGGTGCCGGTGATGCGGCCTGTGTATGAAAAATCCTTGGAGTCCGTCTCGCCCGCGTAGTTTGCGGAAAACAGCTGCGCCACCCCGTCGGGGTCCTTCTCAAGCGCCGCATCCAGCACCTCATCGTCTATGATGAGCTTGCCATAGGTGCTTGAAGAATCGTCGGCATCAGTACTGATGCCCAGTTGAGAGAGGGCCGAGAAATAGTCGCCGCTTTTCGTGGTGGGGTCATAGGCTGTGAAGCCAAGCCCCATGTCGGAGAGCACATCCTGCAGCTTGCTCTGGATGATCTGCACGCCATAGTTGCCGGTCAAAAGCGAGCCGGTCGCCGTGCCGGAGCTGTTGCTCACCTTGGTCAAAGCCTGAATCATGGATGTCACCATGTTCATATTGGAAACGAAAGCCTTGATGTTCGCTTTGATGGAAGCCGTATCCGTGGTGACGCCGATCTCTATGGAGGCGTTGGAGTTCGCGGTCTTTGCGGTCAGGGTTATGCCAGGAATGACGTCGCTGATGGTGTTCGAATCTCGCGATATCCACTGGCCGCTGCCGCTAGGATAGCCATCCACCTTGATAAGGGCGCTTTGCGCATTCTGTGTGTTTTCAAAAGAGCTTGAGCCAAAGACGAGAGAGCCGGTGTTGGAGATGACAACCTGATTGCCCGCGCCCTGATCCAGGCCGTACAGTTGCAAATGATACGAGGTGCCGTCGTAAATGGTTGTGGCGCGGACCTTGGAGCTTGTTGTGGCGTTGTTGTTGATGTAGCTGACAAGACTCGTCAACGTGCTGCCAGCATTAATATTGCTGATGTAGTATGTCTGCCCGGCATAGCTGAAGGAAAGGTTCGTATTCGATGTGGTGACGACGCTGGTAAGCGAACTGACGCCCGTCGAGGTGGTGAGGATGTCGTTCTTGGCCAACTGGCCGACCACTACAGAGTGCGAGGTCGTGATGGCGTCGGCATCGGCCGTGGCGGTGAGAGAGTTGCTGTCAGAGGTGCTGACGGTCTTGGAAAGAAATTCGTTGACCGTATCCATGCTCTGCAAAGAAGTCTTGAGAGACAGCAGCTTAGTGTTCAGATACTGAAAGCCGGTGACCTTCGCTGCCCAGGTCGCCTTCCAGCTCTGCATTGTGGTCAGAGTCGAGCTCTCCGCAGTGATGAGGCCATCAATGAGAGAGTTGAAGTCCGTGCCGTTGCCAAGACCGCTGACATTGATGCTGCCAGAGGTGAAGGACGTGGATGCGGATGTCGTGGTGGTGGATGTCGTCACAGCTAACCCCCCTCAACGGGAAAAACGTGCCGGATACAGATATTCCACCGTGATTGTGCAAGGCTAGTGCCAGAATGAAATGGGCCGCCTTGCGGCGGCCCATTTGTTCTTCTGCTTTTTCCGTTTCGACGGGGGCTTTCCGCCGCCTTGATCAGGCTAGCCGCTAGCCCTGGATCAGGTTCAGAGCGAGCTTGCTGAGGCTGTTGGCCTGGGAGAGCATGGCCACTGCGGACTGGGTCTTAACCTGCTCACGGGTGAACTCGGTCATTTCCGTGGCCACATCGACGTCGGAGACCTGGGATTCGGACGCCGAGGTGTTCTCGGACTGGATGGACAGGTTGGTGATGGTGTTCTCCAGACGGTTCTGGAGAGCGCCCAGGTTAGCGCGGATCTTGTCCTTGGAGACAATGGCCTTGTCGAGAGAATCAAGAGCCTTCTGGGCCAGTTCCTGCGTGGAGATGGACCGGCCGTTGGTGCCAGCGGCGCCCATGCCGACGCCCAGGGCGGAGGCGGTGGCGGTGTTGATCTGCACGTAGTAGTAGTCTTCCGCGCTATCGTTGCCGGTGCCGAAGTGGACCTTCAGCTTGCCGGTGCTGTTCATGCCAGCGCCATTGTGCGTGGAGGAGGACAGGTTGCCGTTCAGCAGGTGGATGCCGTTGAAGTCCGTGCTGCTGGCGATACGGGTGATTTCCGAGGCCATGGCCTGGTATTCGGAGTCGATGATGAGGCGCTGGTCGGACGAGTAGGTGCCCGTGGACGCCTGCATGGCCAGTTCCTTCATGCGGATGAGCTTTTCGTCGATGACGCCCAAGGCTCCGTCAGCCGTCTGGATCATGGAGATGGCGTCGTTGGCGTTGCGCACGCCCTGGTTCAACGAGGAAATTTCCGCGCGCATGATTTCGCGAACGGCCAAGCCAGCCGCGTCGTCAGCTGCGGTGTTGATGCGCAGACCGGAAGACAGGCGGTTGGTCGAAGTGGACAGTGCGCTGTAAGATGCGGAAAGGTTGCGGGATGCAGTGGCGGCCATCATGTTGTGGTTGATTGTAAGCGACATAACGTTTTCCTCCGTGAAAGTTTTTTGGCGTCCTTGCCATTCGGTGGTCCTCATCCTGGCGACATCGCCTGTGGGGCCAATCCGATTGTTTTTACGCTCACCTCATCGGCCTGCTGGGGGATTTCTTTAGGAGCCTTGGCAACTTTTTTTAGCGCCACGCAAAAAAGTGCGGCCAAGCGCTCAGAACAGCGCCGGGCCGAAGCTCGAGCGGATGGAGAGGAGGGCCGTTTTGCCCAAGTGGCGGGGAAAAAGGCTAGTCTGCGGGAAGCAGCCGCGAGGCGAAGTACCGGGCCTGGGTCACAGGCACTCCGGGCAGCCCCATGTCGAGGGAAGGCCCAGCGCCCTCGTCCTTGAGCGTTCCCGACACAGCCAGGCTCCTGGCCTGGGCCGCGCAGAAAGCGGCGGTGCGGCGGGCGGACAACTCCATAAGCTCGGCGAGGCTGCCGGTGTACCTGTCTCCCGTGGCCGGGTTGCGGTAGCTCAGCCGGCCCTCCACCGCGCCTTTCTGCTCATAAAGCTGCGGCGCGTAAAACAGGGCCGCGATCTCGCGCAGGCTGCCGGGCAAAAAACCGGAAAAATCGCGCAGAAGCCCCGCCAAAACAGGCATGCGGCAAAGGGACTGCATGGTGCAATAGGTATCGAGAGCCGCGTCCATGGCTTTTTGCGCCGCCGCAACCCCGCAGCCTGCCAGCAGGGCCAGGCTTTCCGGCGGGCAGGCCAGGGCGAGCGGTCCCTCCAGGCCATTCAAAAGAGCGCGCAGGGATTGGTCGCGCACTTCTTCCGGTCCGCCAGCGGCCAGCATGTCGAGAAGACATTCCAGCGACCGGTGGCGGCGCACGGCCCCGGTGCGGCGCTTCTCGTCCGTATCGTAGTAGTTGCCGGTAAGGTGGTAGATAAGCGGATGCAGGGTGGCATCTGCAAAAATGTGCGAGGCCAGGCCCACAAAAAACGCCGTGGGCAGGGGCTCGGTTTTGCGCGCATGCAGATGGGCGGCCTGCAGCCGCAAAAGATCAAAGCTGTCCTCCCCATGAGAGCCGTGCAAACGGTGGGGCAGGTTCTTCATGCCTTCCGGATGATCGCCACGCAGATAGAAGAGTGCGTCGTGGTACACCGCGCCCAGGCGCAGACCGCCCGGACAGCGGGAAAGCGCCGGGCCGAAGGGACCGTCGGACAGCAGGTCCGCGGTGCGCGCCGCCACCATCCAGTGCACGATCTCTTTTGGCATGCCCCCCTCCTCCAGCTGCGGCCGCAAGCGCGGGGAGCCCCCTTGCCCACAGCCGACCCCTGCGCTATATCCTGCCTGTTCGCGGGCGGCAACTGCGCTCATGCGCGGCGGACACGGAGGAAGCATGACAGATTTCATCCACCGGGAATTCCAGGTGAACGAGCCGGACAAAAACACGGTCATCCACCAGGACGCCCCGGCCCCCAGACCGGGCCCCGCGGACGGCGTGCTGTACGTCATCGGGCTTTCCGGCAGCGGCAAAAGCACCGTGGCCGGACACTTGGCCAAGGAGCTCAAGCGCGCGGCCTTCGAACTGCCCCTTGAGAACGCGGACGCCGCCCTGGACCAGATTCTTTCCGGCGGGTCGGCCGTCGTCGCGGTGCCGCACAAGCTGCTCGCGGGGGAAGGCTTCCGCAAGCGGCTCCAGTCCACGGGCCGCGTGCTCTACCTTATGGCCGGAGTGGAAAGCATCGCCGCCAGGCAGGCCAAAACGCCCGAGGAAGTGGCGACCCTGCGCGAGCGCCTGGGCCGCCAGCGCACGGCCTTTGAGCCCTATTTCATGCAGACGCTGCACCTGCTCGCCCCGGGCGACGGCCTCCTGGCCGACGTCCTGACGGATGTTTTGGAACGCGTGCGCATGTAGCGCGCACGTCAAGCGCACGAACCCCCCGGAGCCCCCATGCCCGTCGCCCCTCTTAAAGTGGAACTGCTGGCCGCGACGCCAGAAGCCCTTTCCCTCATCTACGCCGCCTTCCGGCAGTGCTACCACGCGGGCTTCGTGGCCGACATGTGGCCCAAGCTGCTTTCCGGCGAGGTGGACCGCGAAACCCAGGCCGACTTCGTGCGCAAGGTGATGGAGAGCGGCCACGACAGCCCCATAGAGCACGCCAGCTTCACCTTCGCCGTGTCCGGCATTTCCCGCGCCTGCTCGCATCAAATCGTGCGCCACCGCATCGCGTCTTACTCGCAGCAAAGCCAGCGCTATGTGGACGGCTCCGACATGGATTACATTCTGCCCCCGGCCATCGCCAAAATTCCAGAGGCCCGCGAGCGCTTCGAGGCCTTCATGAAGGAAGTGGGCGGCGCCTACCGCGACCTCAAGGCCATTCTGGACGCCCACGGACGCAAGGACAAGTCCAAGGAAGACGCACGTTTTGTGCTGCCTCAGGCTGCGGAGACCAAGATCGTCATCACCATGAACTGCCGCGCCCTGCTCCATTTCTTCCACCTGCGCTGCTGCATGCGCGCCCAGTGGGAAATCCGCGCCATGGCCGACGCCATGCTGGCCCTGTGCAAGGCCGAGCTGCCCGCCATCTTCGCCACGGCCGGGGCCAAGTGCGAGTCTTTGGGCTTCTGCCCGGAGAGCGAGCGCTTCGCCTGCGGACGCTACCCCACGCGCGGCCAGCTCGCCGCACAGGCGGCGGCCAAAGGCTAGCCCAGCCAACCTGCGGCATTGACGCAGCGCGTTCCGGTTCTTACCTTTGCGCCGTTCGGAAGCGCTGGGGGATCCACAAAGAGGACCGCAATGACGAGCCAACTGAAAACCGCCTTTCTGCTCGCCCTGCTCACAGGGCTCATGCTGCTCATAGGACAGGCCGCGGGAGGCCGCGCCGGGCTTCTCATCGCCCTGCTTCTCGCCGTGGTCATGAACTTCGTCAGCTACTGGTACTCGGACAAGATCGTGCTCTCCATGTACCAGGCGCAGGAGTTGCGCCAGGCCGACGCCCCGTGGCTGCACGCCATGGTGGAGGAGCTTGCGCGCAACGCGGGCATCCCCAAGCCGCGCATCTGCCTCATCCCGCAAGACGCGCCCAACGCCTTCGCCACGGGCCGCAATCCGGAAAACGCCGTGGTGGCCGTCACCCAAGGCATCATGCGGGCCCTGAGCCCCGAGGAGCTGCGCGGCGTGCTGGCCCATGAAATCGGGCACATCACCAATCGCGACATCCTCATCCAGAGCGTCGCCGCCGTGTTGGGCGCGGCCATCATGAGCATCGCAAACATGCTCCAATGGGGAGCGATCTTCGGCATGGGCAGGCGCAGCGACGAGGAAGGCGGAGGCGGCGTGCTTGGCGCGCTGGCCTTGGCGATCATTGCGCCTGTCGCGGCCATGCTCATCCAAATGGCCATCTCGCGCTCCCGCGAATTTTTGGCAGATGAAACCGGCGCGCGCATCTCCGGCCGCCCCCTCGATCTGGCCAGCGCCCTGGGCCGGCTGGACGCGGCCTCCCGCCAGATTCCGCTCGCGGGCAATCCCGTGGCCGAGAACCTGTTCATCGTGAATCCCTTTGCCGGGGGCGCCATGTCGAACCTGTTCAGCACCCATCCGCCCATTGCCGAGCGCATTGCGCGCCTGCGCGAACTGGCGCGGCATCCAGGCCTGTAGAGATGCGCATTGCCCCGCCTTTGCGCGCGCTTGCCACCGCCCTGGCCCTTTTGAGCGGCCCAACCTTGTGCCTTTCCCCGGCCCAGGCGGGGCGCGCCATCTCGCGCCAGGCCGCAGTGATTCAGCCCGCCGCCGCGCAGCAGCCGGAGACGGACCAGGACCCGCGCCGCACCCCGGTGGTGCGCGTGGTGCAGATGGCCGGGCCCGCGGTGGTCAGCATCATCAGCGCGCGCGAGGGCGCCGCAAACCCCTTTGCCCATCTGCTGGCGCCGCAAAGCCTGCCCCCTGGCAAGGCCCCGAGCAAGTTCGCGGACACCCTTCCCGACAAGCTGGCGGACAGGCCTGCGGAAAAACCGGAGGACAGGCAGCCCGGCGCGACCAAGCCCAAAACGTACAGCCGCAACCTCGGCTCCGGCGTCATCATCGACGGCGTCAAAGCCTATGTGCTCACCAACGCCCACGTCATCACCGGGGCCACGCAGATCATCGCCCGGCTGCAGGACGGCCGGGTGTACAAGGCGGCGCTCCTCGGCGCGGACCAGGACATGGATCTGGCCGTGCTGCGGCTGGACCTGCCCAAAGGGGCGGAGCCTCTGCCCCAGGCGCGCATGGGCGACTCCAGCGACCTCATGATCGGCGAGCCCGTCATCGCCATCGGCAACCCCTTCGGCCTCTCGAACACCGTCACCACCGGCGTGGTTTCGGCCCTGGACCGCTCCTTAAACACGGGCCAGCACACCATCACCGGGCTCATCCAGACCGACGCGGCCATAAACCCCGGCAACTCCGGCGGGCCGTTGCTGAACATCCTGGGACAGGTGGTGGGCATAAACGCCGCGGTCTACTCCCATGGCGGCGGCCTCGGCTTCGCCATCCCCATCAACAAGGCCAGGCGCGTGCTGGACGAGCTCATCACCACAGGCAAGGTGGCGCACATCTGGCTGGGCCTGCTGGGCGAGAACATGACCCCGGACCAGATGGCCCAGTACGGGCTCACGCGGCCCGGCGGCTTGGTCGTGTCCACCGTTTTCCCCGGCACCCCGGCAGCGGCTGCGGGCATACGGCCCGGCGATGCGCTGCTCGCCATAGGCGGGCAAAGGGTGCAGGACAAGGCGCAATTCCTGGGCATTCTGCTCGGCTACACGCGGGGCGACACCATGGCCCTGCTGCTGAGCCGCGGCGCGGAGAACTTTCAGGCGCTCATGCGCCCCCAGGTGCTTACCCTCGACGCGGGCCTCGGGCTCATCAAGTGGCGCTGGGGCTTCAAACCGGCTGCGCCCGCCGCCGACAAGAGCGCGAAAGACGCCATGGGCGTCGGCGTGGCGGAAGTGCGCGCCACCGGCCCGGCCGCGTCCCTTGGCCTCAAGTCCGGCGACCGCATCCTCCAGGTGGGCAGCATGCGCACAAACAACGATGCCGACCTGCTCTCCGCCTTTTACCGCTACCAGCTGCACAATCTGCTGATCGTCAGCGTGCAGCGCGGCGGCCAGACGTACACCGTGCGCATGAAGCTCTGAGGCTGCTGCGGCCGATCCCTTCCGCGCGTTGCAGCAAAAAAAGCCCGGCTGCTCCAAGAGGAGCAGCCGGGCTTTGTGCTGGCGGGATTTATGTCGGCCGCAGCGGAGGCGGCCGGGCTTACGTTTCCGGCGTGGCCTTGGCGGGCACTTCCGGAGCGATGGGCGTCAGCGGCAGGTCCGGCTGCTTCTTCGGCGCAGGCGACGGAACCGGCGCGGCCTGGGACGCGGGAGCCTGAGGCGCCACGGCGGGGGGCGGCGTCACCGGAGCGGTCAGTTCCGGCCCGGGGGAGCTCATGGTCCCTTCGGCGCTTCTGCCGGCCTTGGCTTCCTCAATCTTGCGCAGGCGGCGGGCCTTGGCCTCGGCCTTGCGCTCTTCGCGGCGCTCCAGCAGCTTCACCTTGGCTATGCGCGCTTCCTCCCGCGAAATGACCCCGTCGTGGTTCGTGTCCATTTCGCGGAACTTGCCCTCGCGCCGCTCCAGATATTCCTTCTGGCTCACGCGGCCGTCCTGGTTCTTGTCGAAGGTGGAAAGATACGGCTTTGGCGGACGGTTGGACTTGCGCTGCTTCACCGGCTTGCCGGCGGCCAGGCGTTTGGCGTCGCGCTTGGCCTGCTTCTCCAGCAGCTTGGCCTTGGCCGCCTTGGCCTCCTGCGGGGAAACGATGCCGTCGTGGTTGGTGTCCGCCTTGGCGAAGCGCTTCTTCGAGCCCGCCACAAATTCCTCGTGGCTGATGCGGCCGTCGTGGTTCTTGTCCAGACTGCGCATATACGGTTTGCCGTCGTTCTTCACCGCCGGACCGCGCGTGGTCTTCTTGCCCGCTTTTTTCTGGCTGGTCTGTTGCGCGGGTGCGGCCGAGGCCTTGGCCGTCTGCGCATGCTTCACCGGGGCGGCCTGGGCCTTCTGCGCGGCCTTGGGCTTGTGGCGGGGGGCTTCGGCCTCGTGGGGCGGGGCCTCCTGGGCAGCGGCAGGCCGCGCGGCAAGCAAGACAAGGGGCAGCAAAAACAGAGTCAGCAGCAGGCAGGGGGCGAAACGTCGAGAAAACATCATGATCCTCACTTCATGCGCAGTAGGGTCTGTGTCCACGTGATGGCCTCGGCGTAGCTTGTGGCCGAAGCCTCCTGATCCATGTCGCGGTTGTTGAGAAAGGCGAAAACATCCTCCCAGTTGCCGATCTCAATGTCCTCCACAAGGGAGAGCCAGGACCAGTACGGCGAGGGCTTGGACAAGAGCGCATCCTCCACGTCCTTGTCCAGGGCAATGTTTTGCATAAGCTTGTCCATGGGCTGGGAAAGCAGCACATCGAGCTTGGAGAACAGGCCGAGCATGAACAGGGTCTCGCTCGGAAACGCGCGGTTCTTGTACATCTTGGCCATGCTTTCCAGATAGCGCGCGCGCTGCAGCGAAGTGTAGGCGGCTTCCTGCACCTTGCCCGTGGAGTCGAAGTCGGAAATGATGACCGCGAGGAACCACTGCCTGATCTGCTGCTTGCCAAGCAGGGTGAGCGCCTGCTGGATGGACTGGATTTTGGCGCGCAGAGAAAAGGCGGCGGAATTTATGAAATTGAGCAGGCGGTAGCTGACGCTCGGATCTGAGGAAATGATCTTGGTGAGCGCGCGCACGTCGAAGTCATCGCCGGAAAGAGCTCGCAGGAGACGCATCTTCGCCAGCACGGGCGTGGGCACCTTGCTGCCCGTCATGGTCTCCGGCCGGGAGAAAAAGAAGCCCTGAAACAGGGTGAAGCCCAAGATCTTGGACAGCTCGTAAGTCTCGCGGTCCTCGACCTTCTCCGCCAGCAGGCGGCAGCCATAACGGTGCAAACCGGCGCTGACCTCGCGCAGGCGGTCGTGGGACATGCCGAGCAGATCCACCTTCACTATGTCCGCGAGGCGGATCACGTCTTCGTAACCGGGCTGCCCCACGTAGTCGTCCAGGGCAAGGGTGTACCCCCGGCTCTTGATGTTCGTAAGGGCGGTGATCATCTCCAGTGTTGGGGTGATCGTCTCCAGCACCTCCACAACGCAGATTTCACGCGGCAGGGCGTAGACGCTGTTGTCGAGGAGCAGGCGCTGGGGAAAATTGATGAAGGCCTTTTTACTCTTGTCCATGCCGGAAAAGGCAAGGGCAAAGCCGTCCGCGATGACCGAAGCCGTAGCGAGGTCGTCCTCGGCCACGTCGGCGGTCTTTGCCTGGGCGCTGCTGCGGAAAAGCAATTCGTACGCCCAGACCGTCTCATTGGCGTCGAAGATGGGCTGCCTGGCCACAAAGATGGCCTTGCAGGCCTGACCTTCCTGATCTGGCTGCGCAGAATCGCTCATGGAAACAGTATCACCGTTTTTTCCGCACGATGCAACCTGCGTGGAAAGATTACTTCTCCTCGCCAGAAGCCGGCGCCGGCGCGGCCGTGGCGTTCTGCTGGTCGCGCCCGCTCATGGCCTTGTATTCTTCTTCCAAAATCTTGGGTATGGGCCGGCTCCAGAAGGTTTCCTTCTGCTGCTCCTTGGCGTCCTGCTGCGTTTTGGGCGGGCACACCTTGATGGCTCTGCTGGTCGGGCAATCCGGCGAGGAATAATGGGCGATCATGCACTTGCCTGCGGAATCCATGGTGTAGGGCACCACACGCCGCATGGCGCGCCACGTGCGGTCCTGAATGATGACCTGGCCATCGGGCATGACCGCACAGAGCAGTTCGGAGGCCTTGGAGGCGTAGAACACGCTGATGATGTACACGCCCTCATCAAGCTTTCCGGAGTAGCTGAACTCGTTTACCTTCTTGCACAGCATCCGGCTTAAAATCTGCTTGCACAGGGACAGGTTCTGGCTGTCGTCCGCCTCGGCCGCAGCGGGCAGGCCCAACAGCAAAACGAGAACGAGGCAGAATGCGGGAACGCGCAGGCGGTCAGACATTGCGTTTTTCCGGGGTAAGAAAGGTTTGGAAGCCCTCGGGACTGTCGGTTTCGCACTGGGCCTTGCACCCGGCGCACTGAAAACTGCCGGGCTTGAAGTACCACTGCGCGCGGCCAGGATTCTCGCACTGAAAATACGCGTAGATCGACGCCGACACCGTGCCGGTGTAGCGCCGATAGCCTTGCTGTTGAACAAATTCAAGAAAGCGCATTCCCATTGCCCCCAATTTCTGGCCGCACTCTAGCCCGATTGCTGAAAATTGCAAAGCCCGCAGGATGGAGGGATGCGGCTCTCTCCTTTGCGTTTTTCCCGCTTTGCCATGAAGCCGGAGACAACGCTCCAACACCGCCCAAAATCGAAACCCGCAGGCAGACGTTTCCCTTGTTCTCAGACACACCTTGCCTAGCCGGGCCCTTGTGCGGAACAATATCTCAATATACTGGAATATACACGATAAACATAAACATTACAGCCAAGTAGAAAGCGCGCCGCAATCTTCACCTCGCCCCAAAGCCCGAGCCCGCATAGTCCGGGTGAACCCCACCGGCATGCGCCCGCATCTTGATAATCGCGATGATTCCTGCCATTCTCATCGCGTAGGACAATAGCGACGGCGCAGGAGGGCTAGGTGGAGCAGTTGGGCAATCTGGAAGACCGCAAATGCGTTCGTGTAGTTGTGCCGCCCGCCCTGTTTCTGGAGGGCGCCTTGTGGATCAAGCCGGAGCATGTGCCGACGCATCTGCACCTGCTGGAGCTCGGCCGTCCAGATTTGCGCTTCCTGCGCGAATCGGCAGCCTTGCGCATCGAGGATCTCTCAGCCAACGGAATGCGCATCACCTTGAGCAATCCCGCCAGCCTGGGAGAACGCCTGCCTCTCCTAGAATCAAGACAGTGCCTGATTTTTCTCCATATCAAACTCTCGCAGCCCCTTTCCGCCGTGGAGGACAGACCCCTGTCACTCCTGCTCGGCGTGACGCCCATTTCCCTGCGCGAACAGGAGGACGGCCGTCTCATGGTGGCCCTGAACATCCTGTACCGCGGCCAGCCCGACCGCGATGATAAGAGCCTGACCTTTTTCTACGTCGCCAAGTATCCCATCCGCGAGTTGGCGGCCTGGTGCGACGAGGTGACGCTCATGGACCGGCTCCCGCAACGGCCCGTGGCGCGCGGCCTGCGCATGGACCGTTTCCTGCTTGAACTTGACACCGTGCTGGCCCAGGCCGAAGCACAGACAGCGCCCCCAACACAGGAGCAGGACCGCTAATGTTCACGATCATAGGCGTCATCATTGTCGTTTTGGCCATCATCGGCGGGTTTGCCGCGGAGAACGGGCCCTTGCAGGTGCTCTTCCAACCGGCGGAAGCCTGCATCATCTTCGGCTCCGTTTTGGGCGCATTCTTCATCGGGTCCTCACGCACCATGTTCGTGCGGGTGATCAAAAGCGTGGGCCTCATCTTCTCCATGCGCCACGATAGCAGGCAGAATTACCTGGAGCTGCTGGGACTTCTGAACACCCTGTTCGGGAAAATGCGCCGGGAGGGCATGGCGAGCATTGAACGCGACGTGGAGCACCCGGATGAAAGCAGAATTTTCTCCGACCATCCGCTGGTGACCAAGGACCGCGCGGCAGTGCTGTTCGTGTGCGACACCCTGCGGGTGTTTCTCACCACCGGCGACCAGGGCGAAATAGAGAAGCTCATGAAGCTCGACATGGAGGCCATGCGCGAGCAAGCCGAAGGCACCGCAAGCATGATCTCCAAGATGGCCGAGTCGCTGCCGGGCCTGGGCATCGTGGCCGCAGTACTGGGCGTCATCCTGACCATGGGACAGATCAGCCAGCCGCCGGAAATCCTTGGGCACAGCATCGGCGCGGCTCTGGTGGGTACTTTCCTGGGCGTGCTGTTCTGCTACGGCTTCATCGGTCCCATGGCCATCAAGCTGGAGAACCTGGCTCAGGAGCGCGACATGTATTTCAACGTCATCCGCGCGGCCATCAGCGCCGCCGTTTCCGGCTCAAGCCCCATTATGGCAGTGGAATACGGCCGGCGCGCCATTCCGGAGGACGTGCGGCCCACGTTCTTCGAGATGGAGGAATGGCTCAAGAGCGGCAGGCACTAGGAGCGGTCATGGCGCGCAACAGAGGACACGGAAGCGGCTCATGGAAGGTGGCCTACGCCGACTTCGTCACGGCCATGATGGCCTTCTTTCTGCTCATGTGGATTTTGAACATGGTGCCGCCGGAGACCAAACAGGTGCTCTCCACCTACTTCCAGCCCGTTGCGGACGTGAAAGGTTCCGGCGGGCCGCAGGTGCTGGACGCCGTGAGCAACACCATGGTGCCCCAGGCCCGCGGCATTCCCAACCCGGACGCGGCGGCCGAGGAGTCTCAACGCTTCGTTATCGCCTCGCGGCTCAAGCGCATGGTCATGGAGGACCCCAAGCTTATGGAGGCCAGCGGTCTATCTTCCGATGAAACCGGCGTGCTTCTGCGCGTAAACAACAACATCATGTACCACCCGGGCTCCGCGCAGCTTACGCCGGAGGCCAAACGGGTGCTGGTCGGCGTGCTCGACGTGCTCAAGGAGTACAACATGCACCTGCTGGTGCGCGGCCACGCAGCGGAACAAGAAAACGCGGGCGGCGCATACGCGACGGCCTGGGAGCTCTCCGGAGCGCGCGCCGCTGCCGCTGCAAGCTACGTTTTAAGCGGCGGCGAGATCATTCCCACACGGGTCCGCGCCATCTCCTATGGCGCCACCCGCCCTCTGCGGCCCACCACATCAGAACAAAACAGACTCTCCAACGGAAGGGTGGAGTTCTACTTCCACCGGCCAGACGCGCTCAATTTCGGCTCCGGGCTCTAGCTTGCAAGCCCAATCCCCCACCAACAGCCTCCGCCCCCCCTTTTCGCGACTCGAGCCACTTGATTTTTTTGGCAAACAGGCCGAAGGAATAGAGAGTCACGCAACGTAGAAAGTACGCATCACACGATCCAGACGCGCCGCCCCACCAGACGCGCGTGAGACGCAGCAGAACAGGAGCACATGTGGACGAGACCGCAGCAGCAGCCCCCCCCAGCCATTCCTCCGCAGGCGGACATGAAGACCGGCGCCCCCAATGGCCCGCCAGGCTGGAGTCGTATCTTGGGGTGCTGCGCCCCCTGAAGGAGAAAAGCGCGCTGCGCGAAGTTCTGGAGCGCGAAATGCTGCTCTGCTTCATCGGGGTCAACAGCGGCGGCATCAGCGAATATCCCCTTCTGGAAACGCAGCAGCAGAGCATCGTCAACCTGCTGTGCCGCCGCACGGACCACCCGGCGGATACTGTTCTGCGCAAGCTTGCCGGCAATTTCCCGGTGCTTTTGAACCGCCTGGACAAAGAGACGGGCAGCGGCGATGACGTCGCGCGCGAACAAACCACGGTCCAGCTCCGCAACACCGAGTCGCTCCTGGTCAAAAGCGTGCAGGGCATGGTCTACGCCATGGGCCTCACCACGGATAATTTCGAGGAGCTCATCATGCGCCACTTCGGCGCGCCGGGCTTGTCCCAGTTTGGCGAGCTCATCAAAACCCACGAGTTCGACCAAAGCTTTTGGAGCGAATTCGTGGAGCGCTTCATCGCCCAGCACGTGGCGGAGGGCTACGAACACCTCGCCAGCGAGGGCAAATGCCACCTCTCCAAGGACGGCCAGCAGGTGGTGGTGCGCTTTTTGTTCGACGATGTGCTGGCCACCCTGCACGATAGCCCCGGGCACATTGACCAGACCCGCGTGCAGAAGGCCTTTGCCGAGGCCAACGCCGAAACGCCGGAACGCCTGGCCGTGCGCAAGGTGGTGCAGGCCTGCCTGCTCAAGGGCTTGGGCTTCCTCCCCGGCGACCTGCTTTTGGAGCATCTGGAAAGCGCCGCGCTCATCGTGTGCATGGACCCTGTCGCCCACAGCCTTTTCGAGGCCATGCAGGCCCGGGCCAGCGGCAAGCCGCTTGAGGAGCACGAGCTTCCCTTCCTCATGGAGCAGGCTGTCGCGTTGGCCTTGGGCGCCGTGCGCGTCCTCAGCCAATCGCGCGAGCATTTCCTTTCCGCCCTGGCCACCCTGCGCTCTGATGAGCTGGATGCCGTGCGCGCTTTGGCCCAGGGGCTGTCCATCGAGTCCCTGGAGCACGTTCTGTTCTATCTGCTGGAAAGCGCCTTTGTGGGCCTCCTGCGCGACAAGGCGCGCGAGGAAGGCGGCAAGGTGCTGGTCAAGACCGCCGCTCTGCGCCGCTGCCCAGTGCCCGCAGTGGACGCCTTGGCGGCGCGCGGGCTTACGCGCATCCGCAAAAGCCAGCTGTTCGTGCCCGACCCCACCCGGCCGGACATGCTGCTGTTCAAGACCAGGACGCCGCAACAGCTGGTTTCGCTCATGCAGGTGCTGCAGCTGGAGGAGCCCCTTCAGGCCGTGCTGCGCAGCCTGTGGGACAAGGCGCCCTTCCGCCGCGACTTCCTCGTGGTCATAGACCTGGCTCAGGTGGCGCGCACCACGCAGAACGTCAAGGCCAAGCTGACCGAGCTGCTCTTGAAGTTCGGCGCGCTGAAGGCCCCGCCGCCGCCGGTTCCCGGAGCAGCGCCCACGCAGGAGTAAAATTGAAGGGAAAGGACAGCCCCCAAGCAGAGCGGTCCGACCAACCCGGCAACCCCGTCCGCGATCATGCCGCACCGCTAGCATCCGGCGTGGATGGCTTGGCGAACATCTTAAGGGACAGGACAATTCCTACCGCGCACGGCGGCGCAGGCCATCAAAAGGCTTGGGCGGCCTTCACTGCCCGGATCGGGAATATGCCGAGCTTCGCGCATTCTTGTGCCACAAGAAGCTCTCTCCCGCCTTCTTCAGCTAATCATCTGCGCAGTCTCTACAGCCACCGGTGTCGCCCTTGCGCCGTGAGCAGCAGCCCGGCCGCCGGTAGCCACCAGAGGCCAGCAAAGGCCGCGCAGCAGTATCGCAAAATAACACGGAAATATTTTGACAAAACCACTTTTAGTATTGTACCTTGTTTTTGCGCAAAAAGCAATAGAGATATCCGGTGTTCAGACTTGGCACCTGAAGGTTTTGCCAGCCCAGCATGGCATAACGGTGCCCCCCTCATCACGGTTACCGGGAGGAACAGCGCATGGCGGGCCACCCAGCTGGAAGCATAAAAAGCTGCCTTCTCGAAGCGCTGGCGCAAGATGAGGGAACCCAACCCATCCTGTCCCATTTCACTGAGTGCAAATGCCAGAAGCGGCACATTCTCTTTGCTCCCTACCACAAAGAAAACCTCATTTTTCTTGTCAAGCAAGGCCGGTTGCGCGTGTATCTGACCCTGAGGGGGCGGGAGATTTCCCTCGCGATTCTCGGCCCGGGCGATGTTTACTGCACACACACCAGGGCTCATGTGGAGGCGCTGGAAAATACGACGATTTTGACCTGCCCCATCAACACCTTTCTCGACCACGCCAATCAACAGCACACGCTCATCGCCGCCCTGATGGGCTCGGTCGGCACGCTCATGACCGGGGCCATCTCCACCATTGAGAATCTGTACTTCAACTGCGCCGACAAACGCGTGGCCGTATTTTTCTATGAGCAGGCGGTCAGCTTTGGCCAGGAGGTCAAAGAGGGCATCTACGTGAAGATCGGGCTGACGGTGGACAATATCGCCAAGATTGTCGGTTCTTCTCGACAGACTGTCTCCACCCTCCTCTCTTCCATGGAAAAGGAGGGTATCATCAAGAAGCTCAACCGTGGAGAATACATCATTTTTGACATGAGGGAGCTGTATCTGCTGGCCAACTCCTGCGCGGAATGATTTCCTTCAGGCCTCCCCGCCCGAAGGACGGTTTTGCGGGCCCAAGGGTACGGCAGCGCTTTCATTTTGTCGCCAGTGCGACATTCTTTGCACTGTTGCGCTCGCATGAAACATGCATTGTTCACTACATCTTGAAATACAATAACAGGTATCATCAAAGCAACAGTGTATAGTGCTTGCAAGAAAAAACAGCATTTTTACATTTAAAACGCTAATTGTCGCCCCCGCGACAGATTTCTGATTTCACCTGGGCTATGCTGCTTTCGCAAGGAGACAGTCATGCAAATATCCGCCCAATACGCAATGTTTGCCGGTGCTATGATTGCTCTCGTCAGCGAAATGCTGGCGCTTCGTTCTTTCAAGGATCTCAAGCGGCTCACGGCATACTCCGCGCTGGCTCAGCTCGGCTATGCGCTCGTCGGGCTGGGCTCGGGGGAGCAAGCCGGAACGGCAGGCGCGGCCCTGCAGCTGCTCTACCAAGCCGCGGCCAGAACCGTGTGGTACCTGTGCCTGCGCCGGCTGGGAACGGAGCAAGGCGGCTATTCGCTCTCGGCACTGTCGGCCGCTGGCGGCCGCCGTCCGGGACTTGCGCTGCTGCTCGGCTTCTCCATGTTCACGGCCATCGGCCTGACTCCCTTCACAGCGCCGCCGGGCAAGGAGCTTCTGCTTCTTGCCACAATAAAGAGCGGCAACCTCCCCATCGCCATTGTCCTCGCCGTGGCGGGAATCTTCGCCGCAATCTACACGGTGCGCGTCGTTCACGATGTGTGCATGAAGAAGGACGTGGAGCCGGAGCGCAAGCCCGCCTACTTCGCCGGTGTCGGCGGGGGCAGCATGGTGCTGGCGGGCGCGCTGGCCTTGGCGTGTCTGTTCTCCGGGCCGCTGGGCGGGCTGCTCCAGGCATGGCTGGCGGGTCCCGCAGCGTCCGTGGGCCACATGGCCGGGCAGGAAAGCTGGCCCCTCGCGGTTGTCATCGCTTACCTGGGCGCGTTCGCGATGTTCGCCATCGTCCGCTACACGCCGAGGCTGAGCGGTTTCGCCGCCCTGATCCTTGCCGCCGCGACCCTCGGGGCGGTTCTGACCGCGCCGGTCGTTGATCCGCTCCGCCAGCTCTTCACCCTG
>Ga0209800_10000830_pt1 | contig 39525 bp, 62 predicted proteins | sample Higcelweek8metaG_FD_187174 | JGI IMG/M metagenome (GOLD analysis project Ga0209800, IMG submission 187174) | Freshwater pond sediment microbial communities from the University of Edinburgh, under environmental carbon perturbations - High... | ecosystem: Environmental > Aquatic > Freshwater >...
ATATGTTTATTCGGACGGTTCTCCTGGCGCAGGGCAAACATACACGGCCACGCTCAGGAAAACGATAGCATACACCGCTATTACCTGCCAAATCGTAGCAGGGTCAAATGCCGCGAACGATACAACACATAGCGTTTCGTTCAACGCCGGGGATAGATGGGCTATTATGATTGTTTCAAGCGCTACCGCCGTCACAACCTCCATAGCATTTTCCTTCGAAATTGATCTCATATAATGGCAACCACCACCAGACGCGAAATATAGGAGAGTTATGAACACAGTCTTTGTAAACCGCATCAATAATGTCGACCCGAAAAAATACATGGAAGACGCCAAAACTTACGGTATCAGCGAACTGGTGTACGTCGTCTGCGAAGAGACTAACACACGCATGAACCTCAAGGCCGCTGACGAATACTCGGATAAGTGGATTACAAAACCGATGGAGCTCGCGCCCGCTGGCCTGACTGTCGGCATGGCTCACAAGATCGGCAATAAGATCGCGTCGGCTACTCAGGCGCGCGCATTCGCTGACCGCGCAGCCGAACATGCAAGCCATAGCCACATGGGGGCGCTGTATGCTATGTTCTCACCCGCGTCAACTGTGTCGGCCGGCGGCGGGGATGCTTACGTAAAGTACATCCGTGATCATTTCCCTAAGCTAAAGCTTGTGTACGTTGGCCCCGGCAGCATTCCATGCGCTGGTGCGCAGGCCGTCATTGAGGCGTCCGACAAGATGATCTTATCGACCGCTCTGGATTGGAACGGTGCGTATCACGGCTCGTTCGTAGCTCACCAGAATATGAACAAGGTTGCAAAGATTGCCCCGATGATCTGCCTACGGTCTGCGACTGAATTCGGATACACCGCCCCGGCGAAAAAGAAGCACGCCGCGCAGGCGATTGAGTTCTACAAGGCAGCCATGCGCAGCGACTGCTGGACGGTCGGAATCTGGAACCACGAAATGATTGCGTACGTAGATAAGCTCATGCTGTCGCTGATTTGGACGCGCGAGACCGCGCCGGTTGTAATCGAACCAATTCAGGTTGATGATGTAGAGACTGTGACCATGCAGGACATCACCGATCCAGAAGAACAGCACAAGTACCTATGGGCCGACTTTTTGAAGCGTAACGGAATATCGCAATAGTGGCAATGTCAGCCGGCTCATACCCGCATGACGTACCCCCATATATGGCGGTTGTAATGCTGGCCTGAATGATATATACTGAATGGGGCTGACATACGGTCAGTTTCATTTATGAATGGAGGGCATGCAATGGATAACGATCATACGTATTGGTATTTACCAGAGTTTATTGATGCGTTCAAAAAGCAGTTGGTAGACGATGAGAAACGATGGGGCTTTACGTGGCTGAGTAGAACTCGCAAGGGTCAGGAAGAACGAACCATCAAAAGCATCAACGGCAAATTCGACAAGTATTTGATTGCTGGTCAGCCTATCGAGTGGCTGAAAATTATCGGTGATTGCTTTATTTGTTGGGTGCGCGAAAACCACAAAGAGAGATGGCCGGAATGACAGATTATCCGATCATCATCGACCTGTGGGAAGAGAACGCAAAATTTGATGAACAAACAGCGAAAGACGCTGGTATTCTCGGAGTTGTCATCCGACTAAACGATATGGGCGGCGGCCATCACATCGACACGAACGCACACAACCAATGGAATCAGTCGTCAATCTTCCCTGTTCGGGCGTGGTACTTCGTGTACAACCCGTGGGTGAAGGGGGCAGTCAACGCTAAGTGGTTCCTTGACAACTTCCTTGTATGCGACGGTAAAACTATGTTCCTTGACGTAGAGGTAAAGAAAACTGGCTATTCGTCTAAGGAATATGCCAACCAGGTAGAGGACTGCATCCGCATCCTGAAAGAATCCGGGTGGAAAGTGGTTATCTATACCGGTTCGTGGTTCCTGTCTTATCTAAACCGCTGGCCGAAAGACGTTGATTATTGGTGGGCGCGATACCCTGACGCGGCAAAACCGACAGCGAACACATGGCCTGAGTTGGTGCAAAAAGTTCGGGCGCTGAACTGGACGCCAGACCTTATCAACGGAAAAAATGTTTCACCTGGCGAAGTAAAACTATGGCAGGTGTCCGATAAGTGGTCGCCTCCTGGATGCTACGGCCACGCCATTGATGCGAATATCTTCAATGGGACTGAACAAGAATGTTTGAGCTTCTTCGGTGTGTCTCAAAACACTCCCATTCCAGAGCCGACGATAGAGCATTGGTACGATGGCATGTCAGACCACGATATATTGATGGACTTGCTCACCGGGGTACATAATTTATGAGGACATTATGGGTATCTGAGAGCGACACACACGGCGGCAACAAATTCGGGCTTATGAACCCAGCAGTAGAATTGGACGAAATTGACGTAGGGGAAGATGGAGAAGAAGAGGTAGTAGGAACGTACACACCAACATTGACACAGGCGCAAAAGGAACTATGGGCGCTGCGAGAAACAAACATGACCACGCTCCAATCCATCGCGGCCAACTACGATAAGGTTATTTATAGCCATAACGGTGACGTAACACAGGGTATAAAGCACCCGGCGGCTCTGGTGTCCACCAGGCAAGCGGATCAAATCAGCATAGCGGTCAGCAACATGGTTCCGTTGATGGAACTGCCAGAGACAAAAACCGTCAGGTTCGCGTCCGGTACGGAAGCACATAATTTTGGTCAGGCAACGTCTGATATACTTGTAGAAAAGCTATTGTCGGCAATGTATCCTGAGAAGAATATCAAGGTAAGAAATCACGGCTTTGCAACTCTCGAAGATGGATTTACGGTTGACTACGGACACCACGGCCCGCATCCTGGTACTCGCTCGTGGCTCATGGGCAATGTTGCAAGATTCTATCTTCGTGATATTATGATGAATAGAATAGCAGCCGGGTTGCGTCCTCCCGACTTGGTAATTCGCTCCCACTTTCACACTCCAATTTGGGAAACATTGCGGTACGGCGGGTTTACAAGCCACATCGTTATTACACCGTCAATGTGCATGGTGGACGATCACACATTACAGGCAGTCAGATCACCGGAAAGTGTCACGTGTGGCATGATGGCGTTCGACATTTACGACGGCAAACTGATTGATTTGTACCAGTACACGAAATCATTTAGCATGTTGCAAGAGGAAAAACTATGACAATCCGAGACGAACTTGACGAACTATTCACAGAACTCGACAAAGAAATTCTCCCGCAGTTAGAAGACGGCGACATTACCCGCAAGATGTTGGCCGAGGAAAAGCGCGTGTCTGAAAATACAATCAAGCGTATCATGAAAAAATTGGTAAAGTCAGGCGAATGGGTTGAGGTAATAAAGCGGGATAAATACGGCCCGGTTACCACTTACAGAAAGGCGGTGCATGATGAATAAAAAGGCGATGCTTGTGACAGGAGTGCTGGGGGGAGGAGGGGGAGAAAATGTTATTTTATTTGATCAGTTTACCGGAGTAGATGATACTAGCCTTGACGCCCATATAATATTACCAATTAATAAAGTATCTGCGTCATGGGTGGAAGCAAACGGTGATCTAAAGATTAAATCTGGATATTTGACAGGCGTTTCATCAACAACTTCCCCATATAGTATTGCAACCATAGACGCCGGAAGAGTAAATTATAAAATACAAGCCAAAATAAATTTAGCGGCTACTGTTTCAAATGAAAACGCCGGGGTTATTGTCAGATACGCAACCGGGCCAACGTTTTATTTGATCTGTTTTAATACTGGGTATTTTAGAATTTACGAATATGCTGCTGGGCACACAGAAAGAGCGGTTGTTGCTCATACATTTTCAAACAATACAGATTATTTACTTACAGTGATTGTCTCTGATAATAAAATAATTGCAACCGTAGACGGAGTTTCTTTGGTGTATGCCAATGCTACCAGAAACCCGTCATCAACAATTGTTGGTGCGAGAATTCAGGTATTATCACAAAAGGAAGATGACTTCAAAGTCATCTACCCCTTTCGCATGAACCAACCAATAGCTCTTGGGGATGTTTATCTTATTTTAGGTCAGTCAAACGCCGAGGGAGTTGGAACAAACAATCAAGCATATACCGGAACAGGGGCAGCTTATTTGTTTGCTAATAATTACGCAATCAGGCAAATGGCTGACCCAACAGACAGTAACAGCCAACAAGTAGATTCTGTGTCATCGGACGCCGATGCCGCTGGAAGCTATTGGCCTATACTTGCATCATATATATCGAATAACACAGGAAGGGTTGTAACGTTTATTCCATGCGCAAAAGGCGGTTCTACTATATTTCAATGGCAACCAGGCGCTAACCATGAAGATAGAACAACATTGATTGGATCGGCAATTTATAGAGCTAAATTAGTAGCATCTCTTGGCGGTAATTTGAGAGGTGCATTATGGCATCAAGGAGAGGGAGATGCCGCAAATAGTATTTCTCAAGAGGATTATAATAATTATCTTGACATTGTAGCTGATACACTGCGCTCCGATCTTGGGATACCACTTGTTCCATGCAAATTACAAAACTGCACAGGTCGAGATGAAACAAATGTAAATGCAGCAATCGCTGAGGCGTGGGTCGATAATGAAAATGTTTTACAGGGGCCTGATTTTACGGACATTACTCCTTCCGAAGATGGTTTACACTTCAAAACGGACGAAGAACAGGCCACTGCTGGATTACGATGGTGGAATGAAATTAGTATTCACTTTTATTCATAACTTCAAGACACACAATAAACCCGCCTCATCAGCGGGTTTCTCTTCCACCGTTCCTGTTGAAATCGCGATATTCTACCGATTGCGTTGAATTGTCATTCCGTGATGGTAAGTAGACACGGATTGTCTATTATCCTTCGCAACCGTCAAGATTTGTTTGACGGTTCGCGGTGATTATCTCTCGCCGGTAAACAGCCACTTGCGCCACTTTTTGAATCGGTTATCCAATTCTGTGACGGCGTTGTCCAGCAGGTTATCTGTTGGCATATCTCTATACGTCATCAGGTGTATTTCGTGCGTTTCAACATTTCCGATGGTTGCGGAGATGCGAAATATTTTGTCAAAACACGGGTGTTCATTTGGCCGTCTCTCTGTTTTTATTTCGACCGTATGGATACCGCCGCAATCCAATGCTTTGAACAGCCCGTCAGCGAATTCTTGTCGCATCGCATTGATAATGTATTCATCTGGAACGCGACCCGCTACTATTTTCTCGAGAACTAATTGCTGCATTTCTCACCTTTCTTGTGTAATTTCGTCAACCGACTGATCAATTTGCACGCCCACCACCACGGCGTTATAGCCAGGCCGACGGCCATAGCGAACCAGTACCAGCGGGCAGGCATGACGTAGCCGGGGCGGGTGTCTATCGAGTTCACAAAACGCCCACGTTCATTTCGGCTCCTGTACTCGCGTTCCGACCAACACGGTCTTTGCAAATGCACGCCTATCGTTGTCGTCGCTTTCGCCAGCAATAAGCAATTCCGTAACAAGATAATCTAGCTTATCTTCCGCTTTCTTTCTCGCCTCGACCTCTTCCGCGTACATGGCGAGGAGACGGGCGCTTAGCTTACGCGTTCGTGCGCTGCTCTTTCCCTTATCTTGATCGAAGGCGCACCATGCGGAAAATTGATTAACCAACTTCTCAAACTCGTCCAGCTTCTCAAACTCGTTCATTCTCCGCCGCCTTTCAGCGCGTTGCCGATGATGCAATCAGGAGCGTGGTGGTCAGTTTCCAAATTACCGCACGACAAGCATCCGCGAATTATTTTGTACTGTTTGTCTTGCGGATCATCATTGATCCAGTACATAGTGGAGTGTCCTGACCACTCTAGTTCCTTCAGCGCCTCGCGAAGTTTTGCGTTTTCGGCGCGGAGTTGGTCTTCGACGGTAATAATCTGGCACATAATACCGCCGCATCGTTGGCATTCGTATGATTGCGGATCGTGTTCTGTTCGTCCGCATACATCGCACTGATAATCGCCTTTCAATTCACTCATCGCATCCTCCTAATCAAAAAGCCGCCTCCAACCTATATACCGATTCTTGCTTAGGGATTCGGGCGTGTGGTTGGAAACGGCTCTTTGACTGGTATAAAAACACCCTGAAATCCCTAAGCAGTTATATTATAGCTCGCTGTAATACCTTTGTCAACTACCAATATTTAGCGCCTTATCCAGGGCGCAATCCGGCGCGTGCTTTCCTCCAGACTGCGGCATTTCGCAGATGTAGCAGCCCGGCACAAGCTCGTGCTTTTCATTGCGGACTGTATCGCACCACTCGAGCGTTTTTAGGACGGCGCGGAGTTGGTCAATTGGGGCTTGCGGCACGTTGTCGAAATCAAGCCATGATTTGTGATATGTCCACCCGCCAGACCAAGCGTCTTTGCCAATTTCTATGTAGAAATCATTGCCACATGGTAAGGCAACATTATCAACATCTATAACCGTTCCTGCAAGTTTGCTCATTTCGTCATTGAATACGAACGGAACATCCCAACCGGTTACGACCGTACCTACTGGCATATCGCGCACTTTTGCTCTCACTTCTCACCTTCCTTCCACATGGCGTACCAGCTTCTTGTTGTCCGCTTTCACGGCTTTTGCGTCCAACCCGCGGCGGTAGCAATCCACGGCGCAGGACGCGCACGACTTGCCTAGCGAGTACACCACGGCTAGGCACTCTCGCTCTGGCGTCGGCGGTTGTGTTACGGTACACAGATTCATGCTTTCCTCTCAATCTCTGTGAGCCACACCCAGGGCGAATCCTCGTATGGCATTGGATACGTATCGTTCCAGAATATTTTGAATACTTCTTTGCGCGGGTGATCAAGTGTTTTTAGATCAGCAAGATTGTCGCAATACATTCCAGCTTCTATTGCGTCGAATTCGTCAACGTCCTGCACCCGCATGACGCGAGTGTTGCCGACTACGCCGGACAAACGCGACGCCCAGCGCGGCATGATTACTGAACTAATCCACGGCGAAGCCTCTGACCCGTCCTTGTTGAATTTATATCCGCCATCTTCGTCGCACGCCATTACGTTTGGATTACTCGCTGAATACCAAACGCATGATTGATCTTCGTTGCCATCTGGCGTATAAACCAACATGCCGTTGTCGTCTCTTTTGCGCGTCCACGTCTCGCGCCCCCACCAGTCGGAACCTGGAGCGCCGAAAGGCGAATACTTTTCGATAAGTCGCGCAGTGGAAACGTCAGACCAAATTCCGTAATGCTTCGATCTGAAATACCAGTCAGAGCCGGGAACATTGGTGCATTCTCTAAATTCTGTCAGCTTCACCGGCCTGATCAACAGCACCCGCCCCTTGCCGAGCAGGGCGCGTACCTCGTGGTCGCGCAGGTTGATTGCGTTCATTCTTCCTCGACTTTCTCAAAACGGTCGGCGCTGTAGTCGCATGACATGCAAACATCATCGTGGATTACAACGCGGTTCAGCATTGGAATAACTTGGGTTACAAGATATTCTCTACCAACCGCAATATCCTCGTACCAGTATTTCTTATCCACACACCTCACCTTGTCGCCAGCTTTCAGTTCCATCGTTCACCTTCTTTCATTAGCGCATAGTCTATGTCGGAAACCGGTTCGAAATATTGAAGATGTGCGAACAGGAAAGCAATAAATTCATTTCCTCTAAATAGGCACGTGTCGTCAACAACTTCAAATAGCTCTCCTGCTTTTGCGCTCTTATCTGGATAATCTTTGATACAGACGGCCCAATGGTATTCAGTCATCGTTAACCTTCTTCTTCCTCTGGGTTTCTGTCTTGCCATTCTTTCAGGCAGTCCATTCCGCGAAGATTGCAGACGTAGGTTTCGTCCTCAACTTCTTTCATGTCGCCCAGGTCGCGGACTTCGCCGCAAATAGCGCACACCGCATGATAAATTCCGTCTGGTGGTTCGCGGGTATCCTCGATGTCTCGGTCGTTCATCGCGTCTCTCCTATGCGTGAAATATTCGCATCCCGTTAGCGGTTACTTCGTGTTGCGGATTACTACGTCAAATCCACCGTAACAACCGTTATGCTCGTTGTGCGTTTCGAGCGTAAATGTTCCCCTGCTTGTATTCACAAGCAAAAATTGTACTTCATCATGATCGCCGTATTCGTCGGGAACATCTGGCGCTTCTCTCAGTTCGCACCCCAAGAATATCGCTCCATTGAATTCTTCCGGCTTGTCGTCGGTACGAATGTAGCGACTTTCACAACACGATTGATCATCATCCCATATTTTTATACCCGTTTTGTCTGTAAACATAAGTATCAAAACGTTGTCGTCAATCTTCGCACTTTCAATTACCTTGTTGATGGCGGCTAAGTGAGCTTTAACTGTTTCTTCGTTGCCACACAAATAGTTAATCATTACTCCCATTCCTGGTTGCCCCATTTCATTCTCTCCTACCGGTGATCGGCTCCACCGGAAGAGGGTTAGATGTGTTACAGATCCATTTCTTGCTGACCGGCGTCCTTCAACGATTCCGGCCAGATGCTTAGCAATTCTTTCTTTGCCATTTCGTCAATGACATATTCGCCGCTGCCGTTGTCTGCCTTGACCGGCTTCAACCAATCCAGCAGAGCCTTGACGACAGTTCCGTCTAAATCTTTCAGGCTGTCTTTTCCGAACATATACTTGATGCACGAGTGACGGATCTTATCAGCGTCCGCATTACCAGCGAACGGAAGTTCCAACATGGACGCAAGCAATCCGATTTGTTGCGGACTTACTTCTACAACGCCATTATACGTTGCGGCTTTCTTATAAAGCAACTCGCGTAGATGTTCTGGCGTAAATGGGCGCGTCGGTTTCTCTTGGACCTGGTCCACAACTTCCGCCGGTATCGCATCCGCGCTGGCTTTTACCGCATCGATAAGCGGCGTGGGGGTGGTGGGCGGTGTGTGTACCGTTGGCTTGCTTTCTGGCCGGGGGGTGGTGGGCACGTGGTAATCTTCATCCGCAAAATCTTCCATATCCTGCGTGAAGTATTCGCTCGTTCCGGTAGCGATCAGGGTGGCTGCAACAAGTGCGCGTTTCTGCGCCATTTTAAGGATAGTATTGACGGATTCTGCTACATCTGGATTTGCAATCTGCCCGACGTCCTGCGATTCGATCAGCTTGTCGCCGTTCGCAAATTTTGCACCACAGCCACCTTTATTCTTGAAACACAACCAGCCTCCGCCGTATTCTTCCTTGCCCTTGATGATCGCTTCTGCGCCACACTTCGGGCATTTACGGCCAGACTTGCGATAACGGTATTTCTTCTCCCACGAGTTGCAGGAACCGTCAGCCGATGCGATGCGCTGATCACCGTGGAACAGAACACACTTGATGCGGTAGTAGAAGAACGGCTCTCCGTTGTGGTTCGAACCCGTCCAATCTTCCACGGTCTGTACGTCAAGGAACTCTGGCGAAAGACCGAAGAAACTGGTCATTTTCTCGGCGCCCGGCTTTAGCAGCGTTTTCTTGTCTGTGCCGGGGATGGCTCCAAAGTCAACGCCCTCGCGCAGAATACTTTTGACGAACTCGTGTTTTACGCCGTAGGCTTTCTGAATGTCAGCCAAAGCCATAACCGGCATAAGTGAGTTCTGCTGCTGGTACACTACAATTCCATTATCGTCTGTCATTTTTCATCCTCCACTATATGATCTTGCAGGATATTCCCGCAAGTTACGCAGCGCACAAACGGATCATCTTCTTCGTGCGTGATCGGACTGCCATCTTCGCCAATTCCCAACGTGACTTCGTGCGGGTCGCTGACGATCTCGGTCGTCTCGTGTTGGCAATTAGCGGTCATCGTCGTCACCCCACCCATTCGGATTGGCAACAGTTCTGGGATCGCCTGTACAGGCATCTGGTGGGTTCTCGGCCGTATCCCAACCGTTCTTGTCTATCACGGCTTGCATCTGTTCGCGGATGTTGTCGAATTGCGGGTGGCTGACCGATACAGGATCGCCGCCGATGCTGGTGTATACCGTGTCCTGGGGAGCCTTGATCTTGCGGTTATGGTTCACCTCGAACAGTAGCCACGAATCGCAACTGCCTTCGCTGGAATACATTACTTCGGCAAATGCCCGCGTCCACGGGTAGTCAGTCGTACCATGAAGATCGTCATAAATTGCCATTGGTTGCCTCCGTTACTTTTTGATAAACCAGAATGCGCCACCGATCACAATGAATCCACCCCACAGCATACGGGCGTAGTCATTTTGAAATGATCCAATGACCATGTTTGCCAATCAGTACGATCCAAGAAATGATCCGATGCTTGTGGTTAGAATTGTTTTTAGTAGTTTCATTTCCATTCCTCCGATAAATTTGATTTGCTTTATAGTAGCACGACTTGCGCGTCAAAGAAAGTGACATTCGTCTTAAGTTTCGCAGTAATTTGGCACTTGCTTGTGACAACCGAAAGTCGTAAACTGTTTATAGGTGGATGGCAGCGCGAAAACAGCTACGGCTGGCGTAAAGCGGAACCCGGCTCCACGGTGGTGGGAGTGGCCTTACTGGTTTCATCTTCGCTCCCACCACCAAAGATAATCCGCCGACTGTGGCGGACGGAAGAAGCGGTTACCCACGAAGCATCGGGAACGCCGGACGCAACCGGCACGACGATGGCGGTAAAGCAATGACCGCTTATAAGGATAACTGGCGTACACAGAAGCATTGTACGGCCGCCATCGTCCCACTAAGCAGCACAATTACTATCAAAAGCTATCAGGAGGAAAATATGCAAATTTGCCAGAGTGACACTAATCCGAATACCTGGCTTGCGGTCGTTCGCCCAGGCGAGGAGCTTGTTGTCGCGTTCGAAGGCCGTGACGGTCGCGTAGTTACAGACTTCCGCAACGGCGAAGCCAAGTGCACGACATTTGGTGACAGCCGGTTAGACATGGACGCGAACGAGATCACGACTTTCTTCAACTATCCGATTGAGGCTGAATTTCAGGAGAAGGTGACGGCATGACAGACAAATCCGCTGATCCCAGCATAGAACGATTTCCGGTCTATTTTGACGGAGCAGGCGACAAGGGAAACAAGTGGGATCAATTCGATTATGTAGTTTGGATTTCCAGGAAGGTGACGGCATGATCAACGCCAAAATTGATTATAAGAAGAACGAGAAGTTTGACAACTTATACACACCAGAACGGGCGGTAAAGCCATTATTGAACTATGTACACACCGGTTTGAAAATTTGGGAATGCTGCGATCACACCGGCGATAGCAACATATCAAAAGTGTTACGAGATTACGGGTGCGAGGTTATTACAAGTGACATTAGATCTGGCTTTGACTTCCTGACGGATACTCAAACGCAGGACTTTGACATTATCGTCACCAACCCGCCATATTCGCTCAAGGATAAATTTCTACAGCGATGCTATGAATACGGAAAACCGTTCGCGCTACTTTTGCCGCTGACCGCGCTTGAGGGTATTCAGCGGTCAAAGATGTTTCAGAAGTATGGAATATCAGTTATCGTCTTGGATCGCCGTATAGACTTCACCGGTAAGAAAGCGTGCTGGTTCAATGTTTCATGGTTTACTCATGGAATAGTTGGAGATTATCAACTTTATTTTGAAGAGGTATTCGCATGAAAGTGCTCGTTGCGTGTGAGTACTCTGGAATCGTTCGTGACGCCTTTATCGCGCATGGTCACGACGCTATGAGTTGCGACCTGCTGCCAACGGAGCGACCCGGCCCACATTACCAGGGTGACGTAATGGACATTATCAACGACGGATGGGATCTGATGATCGGACATCCGCCATGCACGTATTTGAGTTACGCCGGCATAGCACACTGGAACAAACCCGGCAGACTACAGAAACGCCTTGATGCCTTGAATTTCTTCGCAATGTTGTGGTTGGCTCCAATAGATAAAATCTGTCTTGAGAATCCGAAAGGATGTGCAAGCCCGACAATCGCAAAATATACGCAGGAAATCCAACCATATTATTTTGGTGATAGACAATTCAAAACTACCTGGCTATGGTTGAAAAATTTACCGCCATTGGTTCATTCTCGATGCGATACATTTTTCGAAACTCAAACGCACACAGAGAGGCCGGAACCAATATCCGTTGATGATACCGAACGGAAGAAAAAGAGATATTTCACGGATGCTCATACGCGCGATCCATACGAACGCGCAAAGACCTTCCCCGGAATCGCGGAAGCAATGGCGTCTCAATGGTCGCTGCTATGAAATTCACCCGATCCCGCACGACGTGGCCTGAGTACGCGCTATACGCCATGATAATTATTTACGTGATTTTTACGGCAGTTTCTATCATTTTCGGATAAGGTGTGCTATACTGTAAACGTCACAGGAAGTAGTTTTTTTATCAGCCAATAACCTAATGAATTACTCCCGCGCGAACTGCTTTCCTGTGACAAGAAAAGTTGCTGACGCCGGGAGTTTTCTTATCTAAGGATCATTATGACAGCAAAGCTAATGCAAGGTGACTGCTTACAAGTTTTGAGGACGCTTGATGATAAATCAGTAAACTGTATCGTCACATCACCGCCATACTACGGACTACGCGATTATGGTGTAGCTGGCCAGATCGGACTAGAACCTACACCCGATGAGTACACCGCGAAGCTCGTAGAGGTATTTCACGAGGCAAGGCGGGTACTGCGCTACACCGGTACACTCTGGTTAAATTTGGGCGATAGTTATGCTGGTTCGTCTGGGTCAAAAAATGGCAATCTAAAGCCCAAAGACCTTATTGGCATTCCCTGGCGCGTGGCATTCGCATTACAGGCGGATGGTTTTTATCTGCGCTCTGACATTATTTGGGCGAAACCTAATCCAATGCCGGAAAGCGTAACCGACCGCCCTACAAAAAGCCATGAGTATATTTTCTTGCTGTCAAAATCGGAGCGGTATTACTACGACAACGAAGCGATAAAAGAGCCGTGCGTTTGGTCCTCAGTTGAACGTCTCGGACAGAATATCGAAAAACAAAATGGATCGTCGCGTGTTCCAGGTAAATCCAACGGGAATATGAAAGCCGTTTGTTCTGGCAAAGATTGGAATCCGTCAATGGCGGGCGGTGCGGTTGGAATAGAAAACCGAAAACATCTACCGTATCCGATGGCAAATAAGCGCGACGTATGGACTGTAACCACAAAGCCGTATAAAGAAGCACACTTTGCAACATTTCCGCCAGATCTGATTGAGCCGTGTATTCTGGCAGGTTGTCCGGTTGGCGGAACCGTGCTCGACCCATTCAATGGGTCCGGAACGACGGGGGCAGTATCCATCAAACATCACCGGAATTACATTGGGATTGAACTTAACGAAAAGTACATAAAGTTATCAGAACGAAGATTCGGCAAAGTACAGCCAACGCTAGTCGAGGTGGAATAATGGCCGGTTATCGCCAGGTTCACACGCAGTTTTGGAAAGACGAATACATTATCGAACTTGAACCGCTTGAGCGATATTTGTATCTATACTTCTTCACGAATGAGTTATCATCAATATCCGGAATATACAAACTTCCTCTCAAGGTTATCGTCAATGAAACCGGATTAGAAAAAGTATTTGTGCAGGAAGCCATAGCCAAGTTTCAGAATGATAAAAAGATAGCTTACGGCGATTCGGTGGTGTGGGTTGTGAACATGGAAAAGTATCACCACAACGCCAGCGACCGGACGCAAAAGAAAGTGACGGCGGACGTTGATCTTATCTCTGATTGTGGCGTAAAGAGGATGTATCTATACCATAAAGAAACCGGAATATACAGTATCGATACAGTATCTATACCATGCACACAAAGAGAAAGCAAAAAAGAAATCGAAAGCGAAAAACCATCGCCTGACGGCGAGAAAGTGGAGGATGATTTGAGAACAGCAGACGATATTCGCAGAGGCATTGCAGAACGAGCAGCAGCTAAAGCACAGGCCGATCAATTCAAGCCTGCTCAGGTTGCGGACGTATTCGAGAAATGGCCGGTGGACGTTATCGACTTCTGCCGCGAGTTCTCGCGCATCCGCGGGATCAAGCCAACTGTGTCACAGAAAACAGATTGGATACAGGGTGCGCGTGAGTGCATCGGGCTGAATATGCGACCGCCGGATATAAACGGTGTGGTGCACTGGATGGTAGACAAAGAGCGCGATTGTCCGCGCCCAGGATCGCTAATCAAAGCGTGGCAGGAAATATCAGCGAAAAAGCCAGCGCAACCGGCACAACAAGAACGACCGGTACAAAGGAGAGCGTGAGATGGGCGAAAAAACTGGAATTGCATGGACAGATCACAGCTTCAATCCGTGGGTTGGATGTACTAAAGTATCAGCCGGATGCGCGAATTGCTACGCAGAACGAGAAAACGCCCGTTTTGGGTGGAATAAGAACGGTTGGGGCGATAACGCTCCACGCATCCGCACGAGTGAAAACAACTGGAAGCAGCCTATCAAATGGGCGAAGCAAGCGGTCAAGGATGGTGTTACCCGGCGCGTGTTCTGCGCGAGCCTGGCAGACGTGTTTGATCCGCTCGTACCGGCAGAGTGGCGCACCGATCTGTGGAGCCTGATGCTGGAGTGTGGCGAATGGCATGGCGGCCTCGAATGGCTGATCCTGACAAAGCGGCCAGAGAACATATTCCAGATGTTGCCGCTGAATTGGCAAGCGGAACCGCCTGATTACGTGCGTATTGGCGTGACGGTTGAAAATAAATACTCGCTAAAGCGTGTAGATAAACTATTGTCAGTTTGGCAAGGAAAGAACTTTGTAAGCTACGAGCCAGCGCTTGCGCGTGTTGATTTTAGTTATCACCTAGACGGTTGCCCAGTAAGTGATAAGGTTTCAGATTTTGGTTCCAGCCACGACTATATTATGGTCCCTACAACCAATCAAATCGGCTGGATGATCTGTGGTTGCGAAAGCGGCCCAGGCGCTCGACCGATGAATCCTGATTGGGCGCGATCCGTTCTGGATAAGTGTATCGCCGCCGATGTTCCTTTCCTGCTAAAACAAATGGTCATTGACGGTAAACTTGTACGAGAGCCAGAGCTTGACGGCAAACAGTGGTTACAATTTCCAAAGGAGAGCGTGAGATGAAAGTAAAAATTTTGCACACGGATTATCCGGACACGATAAAAATCGGCGATATTAAAGATGCGGTAAGCGATGGTGTCAAATTTTTGGTAGACCACGTTTATTCTAATGGTGGTAGAAATGTTCTCATGTTTAATCCGGACGAAGTAGAAGTTTTGTCAGATCAGCAACCCGACCCGCAGCCAGAACCGGCGCAGTCAGACTGGATGGCGGTGAGCGAATGTCACTATGTAAATTTAGTCTCGAAGCTGACCGTGTGGTTTGGCGAAAGACGGCTTTTATGCGACGACGGCGGTTCGAAGTTGACACACATTTGCGAGATTTATTCAGATCCAGACGTCACTACTTGCAATACGTGCGCTACCGGCACCTACGCCGACGCATGGGCGAAACTTGTGGGCCACACATGGGAGGTGAAATAATGGCTATAAGTTTTGACGGAATACCGTGTCCTAAGTGCGGCCGCAAAGGATTGCATTTGCGAGCACATCCACACGCCACTGGTTTCCACGATGTTACAAAGGCAGAGTGTCGTTTTTGCCATGAGATATTTAACAATAACGACACTATGGATCAATACGTGCACAAGGTTCGCCTGGATGATTGCAACAAAATGGAGGTGAAATGATGGAACCGAAAGAAATGGGTAGCAAGCAATTAGTGTTTGAGTTTAGAGAGGCTTGTTATGGGCTTGACATAACAGAGGATAAAAACATCGAAACCGAACTCCTCTTGCGCCTATCCGAACGCGACGCGCTGAATGCAGAAAACGCCGCGCTGAAAGAGGCTGCGCGGTGGATCGACATTGAGGATACGTTGCCGGAATTAGGTCAAGAAGTCTTGGCGTATGGTGAATACGGAATTGATATTTATTTATTCGATGTTGAACATGGAATATATGGTCTTCCGGGGCACTTTATTAAGGGAGATTGCTGCTACTGTGATGATCTTGCATACTGGATGCCTTTACCGCAACCGCCGGAGGTGACGAAATGAAAGCTCGATACATTGGCAATCCTAATCTGACCGTTGGCAAGGTGTACGAGGTCAATGTTGATCCAGACAACAAATACCTATACGATTTACTTCCAGACGGCGAAGGTAATTGTTTGACGTGTGTCTCAATGGATCACTTCGAGATAATTCCAGAGGAGCCAGAATATCACTGGTGCGTGTGCGTCAGCGATGTAATTATTCTTCCTCAAAACTACAAATATAAAAAAGGCGATGTATTAGAAATAAAATATCCAACTAGCGGTTTTCCGTATATTTACGACGAAAAAGCCAATAGCAAATATGGCAATGGTTCTGGCGTGGTATGTTTTATAAACAGCGAGATTTGCAGAAATAGATTCCGTCTCCTGACCGATGCGGAGTACGCCGAACTTGCCGCGCAACCTGACGAATGGATGGTGTAGCAAAGCGCAAACTTAAGACGAATGTCACTATACTTTGTCGGCGATAGTCGTCATAATTAAAGTAAATCGGAGGATAAAATGAGCGAAGAATTGAAACCATGTCCGTTTTGCAACGATGCATTATCTGTAGACTGTGTATGCGAGGGAACCGACTTGATGGCTATGTCGAGAGAGGCATGGAACACTCGCCCTATTGAAGATGCCTTATCCGCACAAGTTGCAGAACTGACCGCGAAGGTCGAGCGCATGACGGCGCTGCTGAAACGGTTGGAGTGGAATGGAGATCCCTGGATTGATGACTACTGTTACGTGTGCCACAAGCTGAAATCGTTCGGGCATACCGATGAATGCGAACTCGGAAAGGAACTGAGGCCGTGACCGACCCCATCCTGCCGCATAACCGCGAGGCCGAAGAATCGCTGCTCGGGTCGATATTGATCGCGCCGGAGAAGATGTCCGAGGTTGTCAATGTTGTATCAGCGGACGACTTTTTCATTCACAGCAACCGGTACGTTTGGGAATCGTTCTTGCGGCTAAACGACAAGCGGATAAACATTGACATCGTTACCGTCTCAAGCGACATGCAGAACAACGGTAAGCTGATGGAATGCGGCGGTCAATCGTACATAACGATGCTTTCAAATCGCGTCCCATCAGCTCTGAATGCGGACGAATATGCTGGTATAGTGGCTGGTGACGGAATGCGGCGCCGGGTGATTGCAGCTCTTGGCGAAGCGGCTCGGAAAGCCTACGATCTCACGAACGAATTTGACACCGGAGAGTTAATGACCGAGTTGTCACAGATGCAAAAGGTAACATCGCGCCGGACGTTGCGGGAGAACGTCGAGGAGTGGGAAAAGCAATACGCAGAATGGATACTCAACCCGCGTGAAATCTCAGGCATATCGACCGGGCTAACTAACCTTGATGCAATGACCGAGGGATTAGAGATTGGTACATCCACCCTGCTCGTTGGGATGCCAGGATTGGGTAAATCAACTCTTGCGGATCAAATAGCGTTCAGTATGGCAGGCAGGGGCATTCAATCAATAATCTACACCCTGGAAATATCAGATGTAATGATCCTGAACCGGTATATTAGTTTGAAGTCGGGCGTCAAGGCATTTTACATCAAACGCGGTCAGGTAAGCTATGATGAACAGGTCAAGATAGAACAGGTCAAGAATGAATTCCTTGAAGGTAAATATGCACTGGCTATCGTTCCTGATCCAAAACTTACGACACAGAAAATACGCTCCGATATTCTACGGCGTAGGATGGACGGTGAGGATGTAAAATTTATCGTAGTGGATTACAGCAAGAAACTGCGCGATCCTTCCTTGCGAGGCGAAGAAGAACTCGACCGCCAGGCGCGGGCAATAAATAATATCGTTATCATCGCACAGGAATTGAAGGTAGCGGCACTCATTGTCCACACGCTGAACAAAAATAAAGACGTTGCCGGGCGCATGGACGCGCAGTATGATCCAGACAACATCCTGATTATGACATCCGCCGGCGACGATCCACGAGATAAAAGCCGGGTAAAATTGGAGGCAGAAAAACTGCGAGACGTATCTACCGCTACTTTTTGCGCGTATCTGAAACACGATCCAGACTTCCCGTTTTTTCACGAGGACGAGGCGAAGTCATCCGGTGTCGAGCAGACGCGGCAGATATTGGGCAGGACGTACCAACCAGAGATGGAGGATTGACGAATGAAATTGCTTATAGGAATGCTCGGTATTGTTGTCATCGTTGCCGCGTTTTGGCTGTGGTCAATGGGTCGAATGGCCGCGCGTGGAGATGAGATGAATCGCAAGATACAAGATCAGCTTGACATGGAGCGCGAGGAAGATCCCTACTACGTGGAGATAAAAGACGATGAGAGCTAAACGCAAGGATGGAAACCAGCGAGACATCGAAGAGGCGCTGACCAAAGCCGGGTACTACTGGTTTGACACGCACGATCTTGGCAATGGCTTTCCAGATATGGTGGCGGTCAGTAAGTCGTGCGTCACCGTCCTATTCGAGGTGAAGATGCCTGGAGAAAAACTGACACCGGCGGAAATACGCTTCTTTGAAAATTTTACCGGTGCGCTTTATATCGTAAATTGCGCAGATCAAGCACTAAAAATACTATCAAAGTATGACGCCGGTGTGGTTTACAACACACTTGCAGATGCGTTCGGAATATAACGGAGTAGCCATGATTGCCACATCGAAATTTGAAGAAGATTACGCGGATGTCGTAGAGGTGCGCAGAGGGAATGACCCGCTTGATGTTGATTTTTCGTGCGCAACTTTTGAAATTGTACGCGACGTGTTGTCTCAGGACGACGGCGGCTTTCGGCCAGGGTCGCGGTTCAAAAAGGATCACATGCGCCGGATGCTTATGGACAAATCAATTGACCCACGGGCCATGGTCAGGAACCTAAGAACGGGCGAGGTAAAACAGGTAGTACAATTCAAGCTGACAACGCCAGACCGCAACTATGACAAGAAAAAAATAGCTGACGAAGAAATACCAAAGATGCAGGCGCTATTCAGGAGCGGATTTACTCAGGCAAGAATTGCGCGGATGTACGGGATCAGTTCCGCGCAAACCAGCAGAATCATAAACGGAAAAAGAGGAGCATCATGTATCAGCAATTAATTTTAGTAGGAAATTTGGGCAAAGACCCGCAAATGTCTTACACTCCATCCGGCCAGGCCGTCACATCGTTTTCTATGGCAACCAGCCGCAAGTACACGAAGGATAACTCGACTGTAGAAGAGACTACATGGTTTCGCGTGTCAGTATGGGGCAAACAGGCCGAGGCGTGCAATACCTACCTGCGCAAGGGCAGTAAGGTGCTGGTAGAAGGACGCCTGCAAGCTGACCCCGCTACTCACGGCCCGCGCACGTTCACGAGGAAGGATGGAACTACCGGAGCTACATTCGAGGTGACGGCGGAAACGGTGCGGTTCCTGGATTCGAAGTTGTCGGGAGAGACACAGGCGCAGGTTACGGCTGGCGACGATGAGATTCCATTCTGATAGTTGACAAGTAGCGAACAGTCGCTATAATGAAATTATGTATGCTAGTTTCATCACCAGCGCCCTGGCTCGGTAAACAGGTAAAAATTGCGACAGGGTAATGTCTTCGGGAACACGAGGCTAACCGAAGAACAAGCCTCATTAGCTCAACGGACAGAGCGAATCGGTTCTAACGATAGTGTTGGTGGTTCGAATCCACTATGAGGCTCATGCCACATTAGCTCATCTGGTAGAGCGGAGATTTTGTAAATCTATGGTGGATTGTTCGAGACAATCATGTGGCTCACGCCGTGGTGCAAGTAGCACAGCCTATACGGTAGGCGGATGAGCGTTTGAATCGCTCAGGCTAATGAACATATCGAAAATTGAACAGTTGATCGGCGGCGTGGACGGGGACACGCGGATAGGCCCTCAAAATTACGCTTGCTTTGGTCTACTGCGATCCAGAGGGACAGCAAACCAATAAACCGGGTTCAAACCCCGGCCGATCAAATAGAATATAATGCCGAAGCTATGAAGCGCGTAGTCGCGTGGAGCACGGCTTATAGATTAGGCTGGTTACGTGGAGCGCGTTGGTATGCCGTTCAATCCGGTTCGCCATGGTAGCAGTGACCTGAGCCAGCCTTCCATGCGGGTGGAAGGTAAGATATCTTACCAGACCCATAATCTGGAATAACACAGTCTGATTCTGTGACCCGCAACATTACTGGCGAAGCCTCTACTCGACTCTGAGAACGGCTCAACTGTCGCCAGTCGTACAGTAAAACAGCTTTCCAGTTGATCGCGGAAGGCTGTTTTATTTTTGCAATATGATGCAACAACTTATCAACTTTGTTTACTTCTCGCAACGCAATGTAAACTAAGTAGCCACTTTTGTATACTTTCGTGGATTTGCTACTTGTAATGCAGTGTGTTGCGTGATACAATCCTCGTAGAGCGCATGGGCGCATAATCTAATTTAATCCATTGGAGGGTATATGACTGATTTTGTTCTAACTCCTGAATTACTCGCGGCTATCGTCGGTATCGTATTGTCTCTTGCATTCTCGTACATCCCTAATCTGAATACGGCTTTTGCCGGGCTTACCGCCGAAGTCAAGCGCCTTGTTATGGCCGGGCTATTGCTTGCTGTGGCCGGAATGGTAATGGCTCTCGGATGCTACGGGATCTTGTCGTCGGGGATTGCGTGCGACCAAGGCGGCGCTATCCAGCTCGTGTCTATTTTTATTTCAGCGATGATCGCCAACCAGGGCGCATACGCACTGACCCCTCAGACTCAAGCTGTAAAAGATGCGAAGTAAACTATGGCGGGCATATCAGAACGCTCCGCAGCAGAACGTGTAACAAATGCCGATTTAGCCCTTCTTTTGGGGGGGATTGACACGCGCCTCACAGTTATCGAAGGGACGACCGGCCGGCTTGACAAAGCTATCAACGGCAACGGAAAGCCGGGCTTATTGGAAGATTACAGATGCTTACAGGTTGACTTCAATAATCACATCAAAGAGGCAAAAGATCAAAAGGAACGCGCAGACGCTGATAAAAAGACCGCCATTGACAAAAGGGAGAAATTCTCTGCCAGGACTTGGGCGATTGTAATGGCGGTTATCGGCGCGTTCATCACGCAGACGGTCGGCCTCGTAATACTGTTTATCAGGACTGGTGCAATCAAGTGAGCGAATCTATTACATGGACTAACTGCCAGGTAAGACTTGGCGAACTCAAAGAATGGGAAGGCAACCCGGCCGAGATTGGCAAAGAAGCAGCCGGTCGCCTTGTTGAATCATTCAATGAGTTCGGGCAGGTCCAGGCGCTGGCGATCGATCCTGATAACCGGCTGATAGATGGACACCAGCGATTATCCGTATGGCTGCATAAATTCGGCGCTGATATGCTCGTGGATTGCCGCCAGTCATCTCGTTTGCTTACCGACAAGGAACGCCAGAAGATAGCAGTATACCTGCGCTCCGCCGCGGTCGGTCGATACAATTGGGATATTATTGCAAATTGGGATACCGGCGATCTGAAGGAATGGGGATTTGATAGCCATACCCTGGATGATTGGAATACAGATGTTCGTGCGCTGTCGAATTTCTTGGAAAGTAGCAAGCCAGATCAGGCAGACGCAGAACCGCAAATTGACCGCGCCGCTGAACTCAATGAGAAGTGGCAGGTAAAGACTGGCGACTTATGGCAGATAGGCGAACACCGGTTATTGTGTGGGGATTCGACTGTTTTGAGCGACGTTGAAAAATTAATATTCGGAAATAAAGTATTCGTATTTAGCGATCCCACTTATGGAATTGACGTTGTTTCTGGATCAAAGGTTGGTGGAGCCGCCTCCACCAAATTCGGCAAAGTTGGGGTGGAAAATTGGGTAGATTCACATGAGTATCCAGAGATTATCGGTGATGATAGCACGGATACGGCGCGTAATTTCTATGCTGTTTGTACCTCATTGAGAATAACTGATTTTATTCTATGGGGCGGAAATTACTTCACTGATTTTCTTAGTCCGTCTCGTTGTTGGCTGGTGTGGGATAAGCAAAACACTGGGAACTTCGCCGATGTTGAATTGGCGTGGACTTCATTCGATAAAAGCGCAAAGAAATACGAGTGGTTATGGAATGGGCTAAGCAGAGAAGGTAATAGGAAAGACGAGCTGACTAGCCGTGTTCATCCTACCCAAAAACCCGTTGGACTTACTCAAGAAATAATGAATGACTTTCCAGCCGATATTTATTATGATGGCTTTCTCGGTAGCGGTTCTTTTATGGTTGCCGCTCACAATGTAGGCAAGAAGATGTATGGCATTGAAAAAAGCGTTGACTACTGCGCTGTCATACTCGAACGCATGGCGACTGCGTTTCCAGAATTAGAAATCACAAAGATACTGTGAATTAACAGAGATAAAAATGGCAAACCCAAGTTCACTCAAACCATTCGTAAAAGGCGACCCTCGCATAAATCGCAAGGGGCGCCCTAAGACGTTTGACGCGCTTCGGGAACTGGCTCAGTCTATTGCGCACGAAGAAGCACAGAATGCCGGAAAGCCTATTGTCCTGAATGGACACGTGGTGACGGTTACAGAAGCTATCCTGCGCTCATGGGCGTCAAGCAAAGATCCACGGCTGCAACAGGCTTTTGTTTCGTACGCGTTCGGGAAGCCGAAAGATGAAATAGATGCATACGTTCACGGTCAATTGACGTGGGGAGAATTTATCAAGGGGAACAATGACACTCCCAACCCCTAAAGAAGTTCTGTTTGACCCAGAGAAGTTTTCTGAACACTTCTTGTATATTCTTGACAAGGATAAGAGCTTAGTACACTTCCGATGGAACCGGGCGCAGCGCCATTTTTCATCACATCGAACCGGTCGGGATCTGATATTGAAAGCGCGACAACTTGGATTTAGCACACTTGTTCAGGGCGAAATGTTCCGGAGAGAAGTAACGTCAACCAGGGCGGCAATGACACTGGCGCACGATGACGAGACAACGCAGAAGCTGCGCCGCATGGCTGACCGGTTTTGGGAAAACTGTAAATTTGGTAACGTGCAACCACTGCGAAAGTATAGCAACGCTACGCTGACGACATACCCTGAATTCGACAGCGAGGCAACTATTGCAACTGCCGGGAATAAAGAGGCCGGGCGCGGTGGAACTTACACAGACTTTCACGGTAGCGAGGTTGCGTTCTGGAAAGATGCCGAGAAGTTGGTAGCTGGGGCAATGCAAGGCGGTAGCCCTGATGTCGTGCTAGAATCCACTCCGAATGGTACGCAAGGCTGGTTCTACGAAAAGTGCATGGAGGCGCTTGACGGTAACAGTATCTGGACGCTGCATTTTTACCCGTGGTGGTGGGATGATGGTTACAGAACGGCATTAGAACCGGGCGAAGAAATACAGTACACCGATGAAGAAAGCGTACTAGTAAAAAAGCATAACTTGCAACCCGATCAAATCAAGTGGCGCAGGAACAAGAGACGGGAACTCGGGCGATTGTTTATTCAGGAATACCCCGAAGATCCCCGCACTTGTTTTCTCACTTCTGGCAATAGTTATTTTGGTGACTTGTCCATTCCGCTTGAGGACGTATTCACGGCTCCGCTTGATGCAACCTATCAGGAAGGGCACCAATACCGCGCCGGGTTAGACTTTGGAAAGCAGCAAGATTATCTTTCATTATCCGTGTTTGACTTTACAGACCGCGTACAGGTGGACTTGTTGCACATCAATCAATTAGCGTGGGGAGAAATGCGGCGGCGCTGTCACGAGAAGTATAATCAATGGCAATTGCCGTACATTGTGGCAGAATCAAACTCAATGGGCGATACCAACATTGAGGCAATGATTGAAATGGGAATGAGCATATTTCCATTCAACACCACGAATGAAAGCAAGGCGCTTGTTTGCCAGAACCTACATGAAGGATTGGACACAGGATTCAAATTGCAACCATACGAAGTACAGCGGCACGAATTCCAAACATTTGTAAGTACTCAATTACCGTCCGGATTGTGGCGATACGCAGCCGAAGGAACTGGGCATGACGATACCGTTATCAGCGGAGCGCTGGCTTATGATGCGCCGAATCACAATCCGTGGCTATTTATGTAAAGGTGAAACCATGAGCAAACGAGACTATAAACTGATCAAGATCGACGGAGAAAAAGCAGTTACCCTGTGGGGTGATGAAGGCTGGGTAACGAGCGACCAGCAGCCGAACCGTGATAGCGCCACATTCCTGGCTGGGCGCGTTGCTATCGTATTCAGGGCAATGGATGTGCGTGCAAATGCCGTAGCCTCCATCCCATTTGACATCATCCGCATGTCTGATGGCAGCGTGTATGACACGTCGACCGACTACAAAAACCAACTGGGCTTTCTTCCAAACCCCGGCGAGCTGTTCAAGAAATTGGAAATGTCGCTCACCCTGTACGGAAAAGCATACATCTATGACAGCGAGAACGCTCGCAACTATCCTGGCGTGTTCCGCTACATTCTGCCGACCACCACCACCTACGACGCGCAAAAGGATTTATTTACTCGCAGGGTTGAAGCAACTGGTGGGGCGTCGCTTGACAAGCCGTACCAGCCGGCCGCCATGCGCGACGGCAAACTGACGAAGGGCGAGAAAATCGTTTTTGTGTGGCAACCCGATCCAGACGTTGAACACGGTCCGCCGATGAAGTCACCAGGTGGAGCCGCGCTTGCTGCCATGGGCGTACTGTTCAATCTGGATTACTCGGTTGCGCGTTTCTTCAAAAACGGTATGCTTCACACGCAGGTATTTGCCGTCAAGGGCGGTATGTCGCCAGAGCAAAAGGGCGAATTTGAAGAGCGAATGAACACGCTCCGCGGCGTGTGGAATTCTTTCAAGGGCCTGTTCATCAACGCTGAAGAATTTAAACCGGTTGATCTTGGCGGAGGCATCGAAGAACTCGAGAACGTTCCGCTTACAAAAGACAAGCGCGAGGATGTGGCAATTGCTCTTGGCGTTCCGATGACGAAGCTGTTTACCGAATCCGCCGCAGGTCTCGGCGGCGCGGGCGTGTCGTCTGGTGATGACCGTCGCCTGATCAGTGATACTGCCCTGCCAGAGTTCCGCCTGATCTGCCAGGAACTAAATCGGCAGGTGTTTGGGCCGCTTGGTTTCCGAATTATTGATCGTCATGAAACAATGGAGGTGTTTCAGGAGAACAAGCAGACCGTTGCGACGTCGCTTTCATCGCTGACAACCGCGTTCCAGACCGCGCCAGAAATGGCCATCATCCTTGCCCGTCATCTTGGCATGAAGCTATCTGAGGACGACGAGCAGAAGCTGATTGAGATTGCAACACGCAAGGCAGAGCAGAAACCAGATGAACCGCAGCCTGAACCTATTATTGACGACAACCAAGACGACAAAGATCCGCGCGCGCTGCAGATGCAAGACGATTTGGCAAAGTTCCGACGCAAGGCCATGAAATCGCCCGGTAAAGTTGTGAAATTTGAGAGCGAGAACGTTCCGCAGGAAATGATAGCATCCATCATGTGTGAACTCGGTCAATGCAAAACCGAGGACGATGTCAAAAGCGTGTTTGACCGGCAGACAAGCCAGTCAGCTCAGCAGCCTATCGACGTAACCGAAGCGCACAGGCTGACAGAAGCATTGAACCGGGCGAATAGTTTGCTTGAGCGGGTGATGGCATGAACTATGACGCTGCCTGGCTGATTGCTCGTGAGACACACAAGCGCGCCATGTTGTCGTATGTCGCTGCCGGTGGCGTGAAAAGCATCAACCAGTTTGACCGGCAGTTGTGGACGACAGCCCGCGCATTCTTCACGGATGAGATTGATGCGTTTGGGTTTATCGATGCCTATACGGCTGCCATAGATAACCAGCTCACCCGCGCATGGAACGATGGGGCGCGCGAGGTTGGCGTGGACCCGCGCGAGTTCGAGGATATTGACCTCTCCAAATTACAGCTACTTATCCAGAATGAGAACGAGCATATCCTCGACCTAGCTCAGGCCATAGAGGACGCTCGCAACTCTGGTATGACAGATGCGGAATTTCGTGGAGAGTTTCGCGCCCGCATCGATCTGTGGGTCAATCGCTATAACGAAGTGGCAAACGACGCTCGTATTTATTTCGGCGGGCGCGAGAAATTAGAATGGATACTTGGCGCGACAGAACAGCATTGCATCACATGTGCGCGCCTGTCTGGAATTGTAGCCTATGCGTCAGAATGGGAAACGTCGGGTATCAAGCCGCAGAACCCGCCTAACCCTATTCTGGAATGTGGCGGCTGGCGTTGTGATTGTCAGCTTGCACCGACCACCAGGCGAAAGACGCCTGACGCGCTGGGCCGCCTGCTGGATATTGCGGCATCAATGAATTTATGAAGGAGCCCAACTATGCCTAAAGAAGAAATCGTATCAACCATGATTAGCGAGGCCATCAGCGTAACCGTCGCTGACAGCGGAACCGAATCAACTGTCGGCGCAATCGGCGGAATGACATTTCTCGGATTTACGCCTGACGCTGCCTGGGACACGCAGAATGTGACGTTCCAGAAGTTGGGCGCGGATGGAGCGTACCATACCATCTATGACCCTGACACCACCGCGGCGTATACAATCAGCGGCGTGGTTGCCAACGGATATTACCCAGTCAACCCGGTCTACTTCCTGGGCGTCACCAGCCTGAAACTCGTTTCTGCGTCTGCACAGTCTGGTGCAAGCGTGATCAACCTGACGCTTGTGCTGGTATAAATGAATGATCCCCGGCCCTGCCTTACTTTGTCTATTGGCGTCCGCCCCACGTTTCCGACAAGGCCGTTAGGTTATGGGGATCATCTTGCCAGCCAAAGCAACGGCGATTTGCGCCTATGACTAACACGGTTGTTCTGGCTATAATATATATAGCACGTAATCAGGTAACTTATGTTAAATGACTTTATAGCAATTGAAGCCAAAGGAATACCGGAACTTATGGCGAAGCTGAAGAAGCTGCCGCCTGAGATTGCGACCATTGGCATCAATGAGGCCAACAAGTACCTGGTTGACGTTCTGCGCTCATATCCGCCTCAGAAAAGCGTACCGCGCCGACAGGCGTATCCTCATTTGCGCACGACTTCGCCAACAGGAAAGGAAATCATCGGGTATAAATCGTGGGCGCAGTTCAAGCTCGTTATGGCGAAGGTCAACAATGGCGAGGTGCCATACACGCGTACGCAGGAATTCCGCCGCAACTGGAAGATCATCGGCGAAGGAAACGAGTCGATGATCGCGAATGAAACACCATACGGAAAGTTCCTGATGGATGACGAATTGCAATCCGGCGGAGCTCGTGCTATCGGGTGGAAAACACTCGCGCAAGTATTGCAGACCAGCGGTGGCAAGGCCGGGAATGTAGCCGTGACTCGCGCTGTGCCTAAGTGGATGTGGGATAAATTCAGCGGCGCAGTAAAGAAGGCAGCTGCAAAAATAGGATTAGATATAAAGTGAGGGATCAATGGCAAAGCAACAAGATAAATCAAATGTGTACCGTGAAGCATTGCAGAAAGTCATCGAAATGATCCAATCCGGCGTCCACGTCGAGAAGATCATAGCATTTATTCAATCTGTACTGTAAGATTAGAAGGAGAGATATTATGGCAAAAACAAAGAAAGCACCACTATGCCCGGTCGATGGAGCAGAATTATGTGAGAGCGCAAAGCGAGAGGCGCTTGAGTTGATCGGTGATCCTATCATCGTAAAAGGCAAAGATGCGCTGCTGGCCGACATCCTTGAGGACATCGTAGACATGCTTTATACCGGCGTGGATCTGACGCGCGCCAACAATGCGCTGTCAAAAATCAGGACGCTGCGAGAATGACCTGCCCCTGGTGCGCCTCAACTGATACTGCGTTCTATTCCGACGTTATCACCGCCCCGTACTTCCCCGTTGACATCCACGGAGAGTTTATAAACTGCGCCACGGTTACGCGCTACGAGAAATGCGCCGGCTGCGGACTAGTATTCCAGCCAGACCGCAAGCCTGATGCCTGGTATGACTGGTTCTATTCCAGCGGAACATACCGAGCGACGCTGGGCATCAGTCAGGAAGTAATGGACGCCGACGAATATAAGCGCGCGCTTGATCTGGTTCCGGTTGTCATGCGGCACGTAGACGAATCGAATATAAAAAAGCATCTTGATATTGGTGCATCGCGCGGGCTATTGCTGAAATACCTGAAACGTGAATTAAGATGCTTATCCAAAGGTTCCGACCCGTACACCGATTACAGCCAGGCTGAATATGACGAATTCGACACGCCCGATCTTGTATCAGCTATCCACGTTTTAGAGCATGTAACGCACCCGCGCGATGAACTGCAAAAGTGGGCTGAACTCACAAGCCGGTATCTGCTTATTGAGGTCCCGGGCGAGAAGTGCAAGGGCGGCCCGCTTCGCTTTGCTCACCTATGGTATTTTCCTCCAGAGTTGTTGCGCGCAGAAATTGAACGGCTTGGCTTCAAGATTGTTGCCAGCGAAACAGAACCAGACACGAGGATACTTGCGGAAAAATTGGGTATTGACACGCAGCCATAAAAGTGCTAATATGATTTAGAGCATGCGTTCATAGAATGCGTGTTCACACAATTTATGTGTCAGGATAAGCGCAGAGGCCGAAAGGCGCGCTAAAAGGGCACGAAGTAAATCTAATACACCAAAGGCTATGTAAAGCGGTGTGAGAGTAAATCTCACACCGCTTTTTTGTTGCCTTAACCACGAGGTGAACATGGAAGATGAACAACTGGCATTTTATGGTGGAGCGGTAAAGGCACTCGGTGACGGCAAAGTCGGCGGGTATCTCGTCCGTTTCGGTGACCCAAAAGACACCGATCTTGAGGGGGATTTCTTCTCGAAAGAAACTGATCTCGGGGTCTCGGATGCGGCAACCCTGCCAGTCTATTACCAGCACGGCCATGACGGACAAATGAAAGCGCGCCGGATTGGTAGAACCACCTGCAAGTATGATGATGTCGGTCTGTGGGCTGAAGCTCAACTCGAATTACGAGACGAATACGAGCAGATGATTTATCAACTCGCAGCCGACGGGAAATTAGGCTGGTCGTCTGGCGCGGCTGGTCACCTGGTAGAGCGCGAGCAGGTAGGCAAGGCGTACCACATCAAAACGTGGGTTATCGCAGAAGCCAGCCTGACGCCCACCCCGGCCGAACCGCGCAATAGCGCCGTACCTATCAAATCACTTTATGAAAATACCGCACAAACCGTCAGCGAAGCAGAGGCCGTGGAACCGGCGCAGAGCGACGAGCAACCGGCGGATAAACCAACCAACCAAAGCAAGGAGAACACAATGGATATTACCGAAGAGAAACTCAAGGAAATTGTTGACGGTGCGGTCACTAAGTCGCTTGATGAATTCAAGAAAACCCTACCCGCCCCTGACACCAGCGGCGTATCGGTCATTCACGACGAAGCCGATACCCCGTTCAAAAGCGCAGGTGAGCAGTTCCTGGCTGTCAAAAAGGCAACCCTATCAATGGGCCAGACCATGCACCCGCGCCTGAAAGCGTTGAACGCGAAGGCCACCGGAGCTACTGAAGGCGTGCCGAGCGAAGGCGGGTACCTGCTCGACCCTACCATCAGCGCGGAAGTTATCAAGCCGATTCACGAAACCGGCGTTTTCACCCAGTATGCCCGCAAGCTGCCGGTTGGCAACAACAGCAATTCAGGCTGGATCAACGGTGTGGATGAAACCAGTCGCGCGACCGGCTCGCGCTGGGGTGGCATTCGTGGTTATCGCCTGGCTGAAGGCGCTGCCATCACCGCAAGCAAGCCGCAGTTCAAGCGCATCAACTGGGAACTGAAAAAGTACGCCATTCTGTGCTACGCAACCGAAGAACTCATGCAGGACGCGGCCATGTTCAACGAAGTTCTGCGCGTCGGTTCAATGGAAGAAATCAATTTCATGGCGAACGACGACCTGGTGAACGGCACCGGAATCGGTGGCCCGCTGGGCGTGCTGAACAGCCCCGCTCGTATCTTTGTGGCCCGCGATACCGCCAGCAAGGTTCTGCACGTTGATCTCGTCACCATGTGGCAGCGTATGCTTCCTCGCTTCCGCAGCAACGCCGTCTGGTTCATCAACTCGGAAGTTGAGCCGCAACTGGATCAGATTTACTTCACCGGCACGACCAGCGTTCTCTCGCCGTACGTAACCTACACCCCCGAAGGCGTGATGAAGATCAAGGGCCGCCCGGTTGTGGTGACTGAATTCAACCCGGCCCTGAACGCCGCTGGCGACATCCTGCTGGCCGACTTCAGCCAGTACCTGTACTGGGATAAGACCGCTCAGGCTGCCACCTCTATGCACGTAGCTTTCACCACCGACGAGCAGGCGTTCCGCATTACATATCGCTGCGACGGCCAGACCGTTGACTCATCGCCCATCACCCCCTACAAGGGCACCAACACCCAGTCGGCTTTCGTTACGCTCGGAGCTGCCACCACCGCGGCCGCGTAACAGTGACTAACAGGCAAGCCCCGGTCAAGGCAATCGGCCGGGGCATAGACACAGAAAGGAATACACCATGATCGGAAGATTTGGACAGATCAACCAACTCGTACCAGTGCTGGCCCCGGTTGACACCGCGGCTACTGCCATCTGGACCAACCCCGTGCGAATGCGCGGTATTCATCGCGGAACCTTCGGGGTGCAGTTTGGAGTTATCACCGCAGCTTCGGCTGATCAGGCCGTCACCGTGACGCTGTACGCGGCTACGAGCGCGGCCACCACGGGCGCTACTGCAATCGCTGGTAAATATCGTCTGAGCGCGGCCGTCGGAGACACCGAAGCCCCCGGCGCTATTACAGCCTTTACGTCTGCCGGTATCAGCATCGCCACGACAGACGACGGCAAGCTGCTGCTCATTGATGTTGACCCGGCTCTCATGGCCGCGGTTTCCGATGGACAGTATGCTCTCGTGAAGATCACCCCTGATGCCGGTGGAACCGTAACCCTGGTGAGCGCGTTCTTCGAGGGCGAACCGCGCTACGCGCAGAATAGCCCGCTGGCTACTCACGCGACCTAATAAAGTTGGTTATGGCGGCTTCTCTCCCCGCCTTTACCCGATGCCGGGGCGATGACTCAAAAGATCGCCCCGGATCAAAAACGGAGAGAACAACCAAACACTTTTGGAGAGAGTGAATGAAAAAACTTGCAATTGTAGGATCTGGATTACTGACACGGGAACTTGCCCCGTTTGGCGATAACCAATTCGACATCTGGGTATTCAACGAAGCCCCCATGAGTCCCTGGTGTAAACGCTGGACAGCCTCATTTCAACTACATAACTCTGACATCTACGCGGGGCCTAATCTCAAACAGGCTGAGTACTGGAAATGGTTGCAGGCCAAACACGGCAAGCCGGTCTACATGCAGGAATATGACGAGCGTGTACCGGATTGTGTTGTTTATCCGGTAGAAGCGATCCTACAACTTACAGGAAAGCGATATCTCGGGATGTCACCGTGCTTTGCTGTCGCTCTGGCATTGCTGCAAGGCTACGAACACATCGAGATTTACGGGATTGAACTCTCGTCAACAGAATACCAGTTCGGCGCTGACAGTTGGCGGTTTTGGATCGGGTATGCAATCGGTAGATTGGGCGCTGATCATGTAATCATCAAATCGGGCCAACACTTATTCGAGACGGCGCTTTATGGCTACGATGGCGCGGCGCAATTAGACCATAAGTACTTCGAGGATCGCGCGCGCTACCTGGATAACTCATGGCTTGCAAAGGATAAAGTGTGCCGCAACTTATTCAAAAACATTGAGCGCCTGATTGAGAAGTATGAAGCCGAAAAACTGCCAGAACAGATACAGATTTACCAGGACGCGGTATTCGAGTTGGGGCAGTTAGCTGGCGCACTTGGCGAGGCAGAGAAATACTGCGATACCAACGGCTCCAATGCCGACCGCAACGAATATGAGCAATCCGCCGCGAAGATCCGCACAGAAGGCCAGGCCAAACAGGTCGAGATGGAGCGTTACGCCGGTAAGTGCGAATACGTTTGGAATGCCTGGCGGCAGTCAAAAAGTAATCCGGCGTTCCGCCAACAGGCTCAGTCACAGTTGCTCAACATGATCGTATCAATGGCGAAATCAGCGCAGGAAGCCGGTATATGTCACGGAGTTTATACCGAGAATGTTGGATACATGCAGAAGCATGACGAAATGGTACAGGCGAACGGCGGATACATGGCGCAGCATCCGATACCTTACCCGGAGATGGTAAAATGACTATTACGAATGGCTATGGCGACCTAAACACATTTATCGATCGGGCAGTGATGACAGACGCGCCTCCAACTGATTCGGCCAGAGACGCGGTTATTGAGGCAATCATCCAGGCTGTTAGCCGTCAGATCGACTCCTATTGTTTTCGCAGGTTCTTCGTAAATTCGGCCGATGAGGTGCGATACTTCACGCCTGAAAATTACAGTCTCGTTTTTACAGACGACATTCAATCCATCACCACGCTGAAAACAGACGAGGACGCCGACGGCACCTATGAGGTGACATGGGCCGCAACCGATTACAGGACATTCCCATTCAACCGCGTTGTAAATTATTCACCGATTACATACATCAAGCTGAAGCCGAACGGGAATTACGTATTCCCGATGGTAGAACAATCCACGGAGATTACCGGAAAATTTGGTTATTGCACCCTGGCAAACGTACCAGACCAGATCAAAGAAGCCTGCTACATCCAGGCTAACCGCATTTATGCTCGTCAGAAATCACCGTTCGGGATTGTTGGATCGGCTGAACTTGGAACGTTGCAAGCAATCTCAAAGCTCGATGCAGATGTGATGGAAATGATCAGGCCGTTCAGAAAGCTGGTGGTCTGATGGCTATTTACGATGTGATTACTGCCGCGCAAACGCTCGTCAAGGCCGGCGTGAGCAAGATCGGGAGCGCACCTGTGTACCCGACTTTTTCTGTGCCTGCCGACGTGCTCGTTTGTGAAGCTATGCCAACCAACGTCAGAATTTCGTCGCAGTCGTCAGGCATGAAGCTAACGTTATTTGATTTGCGGATGGAGCTTGTCAGGCCGCTCGCATCGAACCGGGAGGCAATTGGATACCTCCTTTCTACCCTTCCTGAAGCAGTCGCTGAAATCTTTCTCGACAACCCTACCATCTCAGGAACATGCAGCACGTGGGAAGGTGAGATTACAGCGCAACCAGCCACCGCAGAAATTGCCGGGATTACCGTAATCGGTTGGATCATTACCGTGCCAAACGTAAAAATCAACGGAACGCACTAACGATAGAAAGCGAGAATAACAATGGGAATCAAAAAGTTACGTAAATTGCAGATTGGTGCAGAGGGTACCGCTGGTACAGCGGTACCAGCAACCAGTGTATACCGTGCTGAGGACTGCGTGCTGGCCGACATGCGCGAGGTTGTGCATCCATCCGAGGATATCGGTATTGTCATCGGAACCGACCGCGCCTATGTGCCTTATCTATCTGGCGGACTGTCAATGTCGGCGCACCCGGCCACATTTGAGCAGACGGGTTACATTCTGTCGGCTGGTATCCAGGATTCAGCAGCCACGGCGGACGGCAGCGGATACGTGTATCTGCACACCATGCCGACCACGGCTGTGAACACGACCAAGACGTACACGCTTGAAGGTGGAGACGACCAGGAAGCCGAACGCCTGGAATACGCTTATGTCAAATCATTTAGTCTGTCTGGAAAGTCAAAAGAAGCCTTGCAGCTGTCGGCTGAGTGGGGCGGACGCCAGATCGCTCTGAACGCGTTCACGGCCACCGCCTCAATTCCGAACGTTGAAGAGATACTATTCCAGAAATGCAAACTCTACATCGACGCCGTAACCACGCACCCGGCTACAACTCAGAAGGCGCTGTCAATGCTATCGTTTGCGCTGTCTGTTAACACCGGCTGGTCAGAAAACTACACTGGAGACGGCAACCTATATTTCTCGAACCTGCGCTTTGATGGTGACGCATTCGAGATGCTGCTCGACGTAACATTCGAGCATAACTCCGTTGCTGCCGCAGAGAAGGTAGCATGGCGCGCCGGAACAGCTCGTTCAATCAAGCTGCTATGCGAAGGGTCCGCGCTGTTGACCCCTGGAACATACAGCTACAAAAGCCTGGTCGTCAATCTGCTCGGTAAGTGGGAAAAGTTCACGGAGCTGGACAGTATTGACGGGAACGATATTGTCACCGGGACACTGCGCTGCCGGTATGACCCGACCGCCGCGAGCGCAGGTTCAATAATTATTGTGAATGACCTGGCCGCGCTGGCTTAGTGAATAAAGGAGAGAAACGATGCTGAAGATCAATGAAGATATAAGGCTGGTGAACACCTCGAAGTTTTCTGTTCTATGGTCAAAAATCAGAGAGACGGGCACCATATCCCCACGCATCAACGAATTAATCCTGAAGGCAGGCATCGAAAGCGGTATCGCGGTTGGCGGAACCGTTGAAGATGTTGACGGCATGAAAACCTCAAAGGTTGTAGCACTGTCAAACGATGTGATGAAAGCATTTGTATCTGAACTAAGACCGGCGAATGACCCAAACTGATAAAGGCGGCCGCGAATTACGCTTATGGCGAATGCGAGCCGCCCGAAGAACTTGTACTTGCACTCAGGTGCAAAAAATACCATTGCCTTCCAATGAGTATTCCGCTCGTGGAACATCCTGATTGGTTGCTTGAAAGAATGAATGTCGCGGAAAACGTGTATAGCGCAATGAGTTTGTATAGAAGCACTCCACCCGGGCAAGAAGCGGAATTTGCCAAACAGTATCCAGACGCATGGAAGATTTATCAGGTCGCAAGGAATGTGATCAATGGCTAATGTCATAGAGATAGTCCTAAGAACAATAAATGAGGCGAACTCCGGTATCGAGAGCGCCACAAAAGAACTTGACGACCTCGAAAAGCAAACCAAGTCCTCTCAAAAAAGGCAGGAAGAATTTGCAAAGGGCGCGGCGCTGGCCGGGACTATTCTTGTTGGAGTTGGCGCGGCAGTCAAAGACATAACCGACACGTATGTCGAATACGCAAACCAGGTACGGGATCTGAACCAGCTTACAGGCGCACAAGCTGAAGAAGCGAGCCGGTTAATTCAAGTATCGGACGATGCGCAGGTAAGTTATGAGCAACTTTCGCGGTCGCTTGAATATGCCGTGAGAAATGGTATTGATCCGTCAGTAAAATCGCTGGCTGATTTATCCGATCAGTATCTTGCGCTTGAGCCTGGTCTGGATAGGTCATCATTCCTGATGGACACATTCGGCCGCTCTGGCATGGATATGGCGAATATTATGGAACAGGGGTCAGCCGCCATATACGAGCAATCCAACCAGATCAACACAAAACTAATCCTTGATGACAAGGCTATCGAAAAATCTGTCGAACTTGCGGCCGCCCAGGATGACCTTGAGGATAGCTTGCTTGCGGTAAAACTGGCTCTCGGAGAATACCTTGTACCTCTGCTGAAACAAGCAGCCGACGGATTTTTGCTGGTGCTTACCTATAACTACAAACTAAAAACAGCATTTGAACAACACGCGGATGAGGTCATTACAACTTCATCTAGTTATGCAGACTACAAGGCGGAAATAGAGCGAACCGCAAAAGTAGCCAATATGTATATCGACACCCAGGGCAATCTTAGGGACGGTCAAGGGCGTATATGGGAAATGAACTATCTGCTTACGGAAAGCGAATACGCGGTAGAGCAGCAGGTCAAGAAATCGACTGAAGCGATCCTGGCCGAAAACGCAGCCGTAGCAAAGCGGAAAAGTTCCAGCATTACGATTGCAACAAATTACACATCGAACCACATATCGGCGTCAGATCCAACCCGTACATATGCCCTGGCTGGTGGATACGCAGACGGTGGAGATTTCGTAGTTCCGCCAGGATACCCGAACGACAGCTATCCGCTGCGCGTTGAAAGCGGAGAGCGCGTCAGGATAACACCAGCCGGGCAGTCTGGCGGAGGCGGCGGCAATGTAACCATTGTTTACGCTCCCCAGGCATCTTTCGCTTCACAGGAAGAACTCAAGCGCAACTTGGTACCGCTTGTGCGCCAGGTAATGAGGGGCGCATGAAATACGGCAACGGAATCCTTTACGGCAGCGGTACTCTCTACGGCGCAACGGCCTATGATTACCCGCGCGTATTTTGGGCTGTCATGATCGATTGGAGCGGCAACGGAAGCTATTCAGATGAGGTCAATAACGCCCGCTACTGCAAAGGCATGACAATCGAGCGGGGGCGAGACTTCTTCTTGAATTCCGATTCTACTGGCTACGAACCTGTCGCAGAGGGAACCGCATATATCACGCTCGACAATTACGATGGCAGATACGACCCGTACAACACGCTCAGCCCGCTTTACCCGAACATTATCCCAGGGAAGCAGCTGTATATCTATGTGAAAAACGGTTCTACGGGCGTGGATTATGACCTGTACACCGGCTACATTGACGACATTCAGCCAGACACCACAAATGACACCGTAACGATCACGGCCGTGGATCTCGTGCGTCAGATGAAAGAGCAAAATATCAACGTTGCGGTCGAGACATCGATCACAATCACGAACGCGATGGAGGCCATTCTTGATGAAGCCGGAATAACCTCTTACGCCATCGACTCAGACCTGACCGCCATACCGTATTGGTGGGTGACGACTAAGACGCCATTTGATGCCGCACAGGAAATATGCGATTCCACTCTCGGAACGTTCTTTATCGCAGCCGACGGCCGGCCAAAATACTATAACCGTTCGCGGTCCGTGTCGTCTGTGATCAGCCCGACACAATCAGAACTGCTGCGCGATATTGGACTTAAACAGCCGTGGGAAATTGTCAGGAATGCAATAGAGGTAAACATCAATACGCGCGTCGTGCAGGCGTCTGGCGTGATTTGGACGCTGCGAGATAAGCCGTATGTTGCCGCGGGTGCATCCCTTGAGGTGTGGGGAAGCTACTCATATAACAACGCAGCCTGCCCGGCCGTGAATGTAGCAACTCCATCTGCAACGGCTGACTACACGATGAACACGGTCAGCGACGGCAGCGGAACGAATCTGACGGCCAACTTTTCGGTAACCATTACAGACTTCGGCGGCACCGTAAAGGTGACGATTGCAAACGGCGGAGGTACTGGCGGGTACGCGACACTCCTGCAGGTCCAGGGGCAGGCAATCACAACGCCAGACCCGACAGTCGTAAAGCGTACATCAACTGCGAGCATCGCAAAGTATAAGACCCGCAAGTTCAACCTGGACAGCGATTGGCTGCAAACTACCAGCATAGGCGAGACCGTGGCTGACGTTATCATTGATTTGCATTCCGAGGCGCGCAAATTCCCGATTATCAAAATTCAGGCGCGCCCCGAGCTACAATTTGCGGTAGATCTGTTTGACCGTATTTCGCTTGATATTGCGAAATATGGTATAACAGGCGCGTTCCGAGTTGGCAAGATTCAGCACGAGTGGCTTAGAGAGAACGGGCAGGAAGTATTGACAACCATGCATCTTGAGCCGGTAGTAAATAGCACCCCAACCAGCGGCAGCACATTGCCGTGGACATTACCAGTAACAATTTCGTGAGGATAATATGGCTGATTATGTAGAAGTTCCAGATTTCACAACCGGTGATAACGTTACGGCTGATAACCTTGACGTTTATCTTAGGGGGAATTTCAAATCTGTTTACGATGCACTGGTGGCTGGGCGACCGATCCGGTTCGATACTACCGCAAAACACCTTGAGGTATTGCCGGTTACATACGCGAAGTATGTGCTATCTGGGAACCTAACGCTCACAAAAAATGCCTACACGACTGTCAACCAGTGGACTGCCGAACATGACGCGAATGGCTGGCTTTCCGCGAATACCAATATAACGCCGGGAGCCGGAAAGTATCGAGTATCGGCACAAATCTATTTTTCTGGAATTGAAAACGGAAAAACATTTTACCCAAATCTTCAGAAGCACAGCGGCGGGGCCGACGCTCTTGTTAGTTATTACTTACAAAGAAATTCTAGCGGCGGAACAGTAGAGGCATACGGAATCTTGCCACCGGTAATTATTGAACTTGCAGCCGGGGATTATCTTTGGCTAAAGATATATAACGGGAACGCGGTATCGGACTCTGTAATGTATGCCTACGCTGACCGCAATTTCCTAAATATAGAAAAGTTATACTGATCGCTGTAAAAGCGAAGTAAAAAACGCGTAAACATTTTAGTATTGCGCCAAAATGGTATATGATTAAAGTATGAAAAGAATTATTGCAACTTCCATAATACTCTTTGCGGTCATTATCGCAGTAGCATTCGATAACAGTATCGGCGGCTTTGAGTTTTACGGGATCATATACTGCAAATCTGATACGGCTTGCGTACACGAACGAGGCCACGCGCTTGACACTAAACTCGGAATTCCGAGTTTATCCTATGAATTCAGACATGCCGTAACGGAATACACCAATAGTGCGTTACTTACCGGGCACAGAACGGAATATTCAGATACTATCATGGTATTTCCGGGCGTCAATCAGCCCAAGACAATGAACGGGTTTGCTTCACAGATACAAGGCGGTTGGGGTGGTTACACAGAATTGTATGCTACAATCTATGAGATAGCAGACGGTGATATTGACAGCATACCGGCAGAACTACAACAGTTTTACAGAGGAGACTAAATGACAGCATCATTTCCAAGTACAGTAAAATCATTTACAGATAAAGTCGATGCAGTTGATGACGTAATGGCGGCTGATGTCAATTCGGCATATGCTGAAATAACGGCAGTTGAGACTGAATTATTGTCGCTTACTACCATCGGCGCGACCTCGGCCGCGGTCACAGCGGGAACAGCAACGAATAAGGCTATCACGCCAAAGTCGTTGGCAGATGCTGGGATAACTGCAATATCTGCTGCAAGCACTACTTCTCAGGGCATCATAGAAATAGCTACTAACGCGGAAGCAATTGCGATGGCTGATACCGAACGAGCCGTTACCCCAGAAAATCTCAAATATGCTTACAAAGTTCCAATTATGGGTAACTCAGGTGGCGCAACCATCGCTGGTGGACAGACGAGATATTGTGGGGTGGGCGCAATAAACGCCACAGAATCGTATGTTTATGTCCCTGTTCCATTCGCGTGCGTAATCCGCAATCTATATGTTTATTCGGACGGTTCTCCTGGCGCAGGGCAAACATACACGGCCACGCTCAGGAAAACGATAGCAAACACCGCTATTACCTGCCAAATCGTAGCAGGGTCAAATGCCGCGAACGATACAACACATAGCGTTTCGTTCAACGCCGGGGATAGATGGGCTATTATGATTGTTTCAAGCGCTACCGCCGTCACAA
>Ga0209800_10000831_pt1 | contig 39508 bp, 33 predicted proteins | sample Higcelweek8metaG_FD_187174 | JGI IMG/M metagenome (GOLD analysis project Ga0209800, IMG submission 187174) | Freshwater pond sediment microbial communities from the University of Edinburgh, under environmental carbon perturbations - High... | ecosystem: Environmental > Aquatic > Freshwater >...
TGAGCACGTTAGCTCAAGTATCGTCGCCCTATCAGGTGGGCACCTGGCCTGAATTTAAAAACTGCGCGGTGAGCTATACCTTCGACGACGGATGTGCAAACCAATTTACCAAAGCTATACCCCTGTTCGACGAATTTGGTTATAAGCTTACGCTGTTTACGGTCACTGGCTGGGGACCCAACTGGACAAAACTTCAAAGCGTTGCAAAAAATGGGCATGAGGTTGCAAATCACACAGCCACACACCCTGATCTCAGCAAGATGACTGTTGCTAATCAAAAAACAGAACTGGAAACCTCAAATAATCTAATCAATTCGAAAGTCGCCTCGCAAAAAAGCGTTACAATGGCTACGCCTTATTGTGCGAAAGGAAACGATTCGCTCGCTAATCAATACTTTATAGCCGTCAGAGGTTGTTCCGGACAGATTGAAGGAAAGACTCCCGCCAGTTTTTACAATGTTAGCTCTGTTGTTTGTGGAGATCAGGGATTGAATAAAGTCAAAGATTACAAAACCAAAGCTGATCAGGCAGCCACTTCAAAAGGTTGGCTTGTCTATTTGCTTCATGAGATTGACAACGGGAGCGGTTATTCACCACTCTCCTCAGACACACTCAGGGCAACATTGGAATACCTGAAAGAAAACGACAGCAAGTTCTGGGTCAATACCTTTGGGAATGTGGCACGTTACATTAAAGAACGTAACTGTGTCTCGGTAACTGAAACTTCAGTAACCGAAACCACCATTGCCGTTAGCGTAACCGACACGTTGAGTAACAACGAAACCTTCAATTTCCCGCTCACCATTCGCCGCACCCTGCCCGACGGCTGGTCTGCCGCAACTGTTACTCAAAACGGTGTAGCAGTCAGCGATACCATCATCGAAGTGAATTCAGTAAAATACATACAATTCGAGGCTGTGCCAGATGGCGGAAGTGTTGTAATTTCGAAGGTAAGTACTGTTGGGAGAACCGATGTTAGAGGATCGATCAACGATCTCAATATTTGGATCGATAACAACGAGTTACATTTCTCCATTCCTGAATCGTGTAAAAAGAATCCATCCGTTTCGATTTTCGACATGAAAGGGGCAAAGCTAATCAGTGTCAATAATGTACCAATTTCCGAAGGCTATGGCAATGTGAGTCTTGAAACCATAAAACCGCTGCCTGGCATATACCTGTTCCAACTAACTGATAACCGTTCGGTATGGACAAAGAAAATATCATTGAATATGATTTAGAGGTTTAAATATTTTCTATTAGATACTGCTCAACCAACAATAAGGTTGAGCAGTATCTGTTTTATACCTGCCACTTAATTGTTATTGCGATGTTATTCCGACTGGTTAAACATCCTTATTTCATTTTTTTCAATTATGTTCGTCGCATATTTTTCGATTAGCCATGAAAAACACCGCCGTTTTGCTCTGCAAATGCAGGGGAGAACATTTCAAAAATAGATCCTATCAGGAAATTGAAGATCATCTGTCAGGACTGGAAACCAATCTGTTTGTGGTTGACGATCTGTGCGCGTCGGTTTTGACCAATGCGGATGAATTGAATTCCCTGAGAAAAAACTACAGTTCCGTCATCGTTCTTGCTTGCCAGCCCCGTGCGGTAAAGCATCTTTTCATTCAGAATAAAATTGAACTGCAAAACGATACGGTAATCAATTTTCGCGACAACGGATTTCAATTCGCGTTGAACACACTGAAAAACTTCAATATTGAACCGGGCGAGGCAAAAAAACAAACCATCGTTTCAACCCTTGAAGTTCCCTCGTGGTTCCCAATTATTGATCAGGAGCGATGTAACGGTTGTGGTCGCTGTGCCAGGTTCTGCCTCTTTGGAGTGTACAAAATCGGTGATAAAAAACTCACGGTACATCAACCTTTAAACTGCAAGAACAACTGTCCGGCTTGTGCCCGTACCTGTCCAACTTCGGCCATCATCTTCCCAAAAATTGGCGAAGGTGGCGTTATTTCGGGCGCCGATCCTACACTGCAAAAAACGGGTTTGTCGGTCGGTCAGGGTAACCTTACATCACGGCTGATGGACCACAAAGCAATGCGTTCATCCATTTTGAAACCGTCGGTCATTCAACAAGCTGAAAAAGAACGGTTATCTGCCTTAAAGGAGATTCAAAAAATATCGAAAGAAAACCATGATTAAACAAATACTAAATACCGACCGCCGCTGCCTGAATAAATTCGTTTTCAACATGGGATGGAAGGGCATCCGCGCTTTCAACAAATATGAAAAAGGGCTGAAAAACGGCAACTTCTTCCCGGCATTCCACTTTATTTCGGTCACCGACGATTGCAACCTGCATTGCCAGGGTTGCTGGGTAACCGGAAAAAAAGAAAAGAAAAGTCTATCAGCTGAGGATGTTGACCGCATCATCACCGAAACCAAGCAGAAAGGCTCCTACTTCTTTGGAATCCTGGGTGGCGAACCGCTCATGTATAAACCGCTTTTCGACATTTTCAAGAAGCATTCCGATTGCTATTTCCAGCTCTTTACCAACGGAACCTTGCTGAATGCCGAGGTAGCTGAAAAATTACGGAAGTGTGCCAACGTAACGCCGCTCATCAGTTTTGAAGGCGATGAAACGGTGGCCGATGTGCGCCGTGGTGGAAACCACATATTTCAACGCACGACCAACGCGATCGACGCCGCAACACAGGCACATCTCATTACCGGGGTAGCTATCAGCGTGTGCCAGTCGAATTTTGAAATGGCGACGTCGCACGAGTTCGTTCAATCGATGATCGACCGGAAAGTGAGTTATCTGTGGTACTACATTTATCGACCAGTGGGAGAAAATGCAACGCCCGAACTGGCACTCACACCCGAACAAATTAATCAGTTACGCCGCCATTTGATTGCCGCGCGTTCAAAATATTCACTGGCCATCATCGACACCTACTGGAACGAGAAAGGCGAAGGGTTTTGCCCGGCTGCCAGAGGGTTGAGCCACCACATCAACGCTTCGGGATACATTGAACCCTGCCCGGTGATTCAATTTGCAACCAACCACATTTCAGATAAACCGCTGACTGAAATCTATAAGACCTCGTCGTTCCTAAACAACTTTCGGACAGAAATTCCGAAGCAGACCAACGGATGTATCATCATGGAAGATCCGCAGTGGTTGGTTGAATACATCGACCTGCACGGGGCTGACGATACATCGGGGCGGGGCAACGAACGCGAACGGTTATTAGCTATGAAACCTGTGAACAGCCACGGCAGTTGCGAGGTAATCCCCGAAAAGGGTTTCATATACAAATTTGCCAAAAGACATGCATTCTTTGGATTGGGAGCTTATGGTTGAAACGGCTATCGAACTGAAATTGAGTGTGCCTGCTCAGCGTTCCCGCCGGATCGCATTGATTGAAGCAGCCCGCAAAACGGTTTCCGATGCAAACGTGCTGCCACCAGTATCGCTGCAAGCCCTTGAAGAGTTAGCGACCAACGTACTTGAGTCAATCAATGGCAACTCCGATGAACTGGCCTTTATCCTATTGATGTGCAGCAACGAACTATGGCGGCCCTATTTCGAGGCCACACCTTATAACCGCCGGCTTTTACTGATGCCACAATGCCTGAAGAATAGCAGTTCCTGTTCAGCAATGGTTGATGATCTGGGGCTGATTTGTGCCGGTTGCAACCAATGTCCCATTCATTCAACGCTGGAAGAAGCTGAAGTACTGGGCTATTCAACGCTTGTTGCTGAAGGAAGTTCAACGGCCATCGCCCTGGTTGAAGAAGGATCGGTGGATGCCTTTTTGGGCGTTAGCTGCCTGGAGGTACTTCAAAAATCGTTTAAACAGGTGGTTTCATCGGCCATTCCATCGCTGGCCATTCCGTTGTTACACGATGGATGCAAAGACACCGAGGTGGATCAGCAATGGTTGCTGGAAGAAATCAAGGCAATAACCAATGACCCGGACAGAAAAACGCTTTCAGTTTCGGTGATGAAAAACCGGGTAGAAACGCTCTTCACTGAAGAATTCCTTTCAACACAATTTGATATTGCCGCCAACCAAAGCATCACCGGAAAGCTGGCCATTGAGACCATGCTGCAAGGGGGAAAACGGATGCGTCCTTTGCTGACATTGATGGCCTACACCGCCTACTCCAACGATTTCAATCAGCTGATTGCCGATCGGTTGATGCTGGCTGTGGAGTGTTTCCACAAGGCATCGCTCATTCACGATGACATTGAAGACGGCGACGATTACCGCTATAACCAGAAAACAGCACATCATAAATACGGAATTCCGCTGGCCATCAACCTGGGCGACTACCTTATCGGGCAAGGCTACCGGAAACTTAGCCAATTGACCTTACCCTCAGAAATCAAGTTTCAACTGCTCGATCTCTTTTCGTCCATGCACATTGAATCGACCATCGGACAAGGGGAAGAGTTGGCTGAAGCAGAAATCCAATCGGTTCACGACCTAACCAAAACCATGACTATTTTCAGGCAGAAAACAGGATCCGCCATCCGGGTTTCACTGTTGGCCGGGGCAATGGCTGCCGAAGCTCCAACCTCTGACTGCGACATTCTGAGTGAATTTTCCGACCTTTTTGGCATTGCCTACCAAATACGCGACGACCTGACCGAGTTTCGTGGTGAGGCAACCGACCAACAACGCGCCTCGTTCCCTTTTTTGAAAAGCATATTGGTTGAGAAACACAAACTCATGGCTGGGAATCAGCAAGAGTGGAAAAAGCTGATTGAAAAACTTCAGATCGACAAGATTGCTGACGAAAAGCTGGATGAAACACGCGATCGAATGACCGCTGTTCTCAAACTGATCTCATCACAAAAACTACGATTCGCTTTGTTGAATGTGGTCAACCGGTTTTTTGAAAAGCGATGAAGTCCCACTCCGAAATAGACCGGCTGATCCGGTACGTATCAAACTCGGCTGATCTGTTAGAAACAGCCGCGTATAATGAAGTTTGTGATTTCATCAGCCAATCTCAGACCCTGTCGGGAGCTTTCACCGACCGCGGTGGGCAACCCGATTGGTACTATTCACTCTTTGGATTCCTGATCTCAAAAGCCTTTAATTTAAAGCCAGAATTAAGCCGCCTCCGTCGATTTGTTTTGAATTCAAACAAGATAGATGAACAGAACTTCATCGAGTGGTCGGTTTGGGTGTTGCTGCGCTATTCATTCAAACCGTGCTTTATCTTCAAACTGAGGATTTCGTTGCGGTTAGCCCAACGTTGGATCACAAACCGGCAAAAAGGTGATCAGGTGTACCTAACATTTCTGTCATTGCTCATTTTGAACCATTTCTGGGGTTGGTCGCGTTGCATTTCGAATCAAGTAGACAAGCTGACTTCAGCTTTTATTATGAACGATCACTCTCCCACTTCGCATCTGGCTGCTGCATTATGTATCCGCAACCACGCAAACCTCAACACCGACGATTTGTCGGCTCTGTTGATGAAAAACGCGCATCCCGAAGGAGGATTTGTTTCGTTTGGCGATCATGGAACAGCCGATATGCTTTCCACTGCGGTGGCTGTTTACGCGCTCAATCAAGCCAAAACCAACATTGGGGCAATTAAACCCGACGGGTTGGAATTTATTTCGGAGCACTTTGATAACGGCGCATTTTTATCGGGCGACGGCGACCCAACCCGCGATGTGGAATACACATTCTACGGGTTATTGGCCTTGAGTTCGTATGCACAACAATTAAGTACAAAATGAACAGAATAAATACCATCGCCAACGAGTTGCTTGCAAGCCGCAATGAACAGGGATTCTGGGACGGGGAACTCTCATCGAGCGCTTTGGGCGTGGCGGTTTCTGTGATTGCTTTTCATTTTTACGATGCGGAAAAGCTTCAGGATGAGATCAAAAATGGTATTCACTGGTTAATCATCAACCAAAATCGCGACGGCGGCTTTGGTGACTCACCCGAAAGTCTGAGCAACATCAGCACCAGCCTGTTAAGTTATTCAGCATTGCATGTTACCCGCAATCGCTTCCCCGGATCGGATCAAACCATCCTTTCGCTTGCAGCCTATCTGCAAACTGCCGGAATTGATGTGAAATCAAAAGATATTGCCAGGCATGTACTCGATTTCTATCAAAAAGATTATACGTTTTCGGTTCCCATTCTAACCACCTGTGCCTTGTGTGGCATTCCCGAAAACAATCCGTTCAGGCCCATTCCCCAGTTACCGTTCGAACTGGCATTGATGCCCCGAAACTTCTACCGTCTGCTAAACCTCAACGTGGTGAGTTACGCCATTCCTGCTCTGGTGGCCGTGGGCATGGCCATTTTCAGGCACAAACAGTCGGGTTGGTTGATGAAAGCAATACGAAAACAGTCGGTCCCCAAAGCAATGGCACTTCTGGAAAAGATCATGCCCCAAAGCGGCGGTTTTTTGGAGGCCATTCCACTTACTGCGTTTGTGTCGTTGAGTCTGATCCAATCGGGCTACCGCGATCATGAAGTTGTGACAAAAGGTGTCGATTTTCTGAAACGCACCCAACGTACCGATGGCAGTTGGCCCATCGACATTGACTTGTCGAACTGGGTGACCACACTCGTCGTAAAGTCGTTCCGAAATGAAATCGATGAATATCTCGACGATGAATCGAAGGCGAAAATCACCGACCATCTTCTGGCAATTCAAAACAAATCGGTCCATCCGTTCAACGGCTCTCCCGCAGGAGGTTGGGGCTGGACTCACTATTCAGGTTCTGTTCCCGATTGCGACGATACACCCGGCGCTATATTGGCACTGTTGAATTTAAATCCCAAGCCTTCGGAACAGGTTATCCAATCGGTGATTGCCGGATGCGACTGGCTGCTGAAGCTGCAAAACAACGATGGCGGTTTTCCAACCTTTTCACGGGGTTGGGGCAAACTGCCGTTCGACCAGAGTTGTGCCGATCTGACCGGTCATGCTGTGGTTGCCATAGCCACAACCATTGAAAAACTGGGAAAAGAAGTTGCGTCCACCAAATACAAGAAATACAAATCGTCCATACAAAAAGCCATCCGCTATTTAAAGGAGGAACAGAAAGCCGACGGAACCTGGCTCCCGCTGTGGTTTGGCAACCAGTTTCACCCAAAACAACACAACCCGGTATACGGAACAGCCCGTGTTACCGCCTATCTGACCGACACCCTGAATTGCGAATGGGTTCCCGCTTCGTTGAAGGTTCTGTTGAAGGAGATGACAGGCAAAGCACAGACCTACCTGATTTCGGCACAAAACAGCGATGACAGTTGGGGCGGCGATACCGGTTTAAGCGGAACCATTGAAGAGACCGCTTTGGCTGTATCGGCACTGGCAAACAAACCTGAAGCAAAACCAAAGTGCGAACTTGGGCTACAATGGCTGGAACAACAGGAAATACCACTGAAAACAGCCCCAATCGGGTTATACTTTGCCTCACTTTGGTATGGCGAAAAACTTTACCCTCAGGTGATGTATTTGGAGGCGTTGATGAGGCTAAAAGAAAATGTTATTCGGGAAAATTAAAAAAAGGAATATTGTTATATTTGAATATCTGCAGCAGCATAAAAAATCAAAACCATGAGAACACAATCAAAGCCCAACTACATTTTCTTCATAATTCTTCCAGTGTTATTCCTGACCTTTTCATTCAATTCCTTCGGCCAAACCTTAACCAAAGCCTGGGAGACCGACAGTTTGCTCGATCTTCCTGAATCGGCCATTTACGATATTCAAAACAACCTGATTTACGTGTCGAACATTGGCGGAAAGTACAGCCAGCACGATGGCAACGGGTTTATCTCTAAAATTGGGTTGGACGGGAAAATCATTGATCTGAAATGGGCTTCGGGTTTCGACAGTCCGCAAGGGTTGGGGCTTATTAACAACCAACTTTTTGTAGCCGATATGAACCGTGTGGTGGTGGTTGACATCAAAACCGGAAAGAATATGAAAGAGTACAAAATTGAAGCAGCCAAATTCCTGAACGATGTAACCACCGATGAAAATGGCGATGTTTACGTTTCAGACTGTGTGGCCAATAAAATCTACCTGATTTCAAATGATAAAGTTGAACTATGGTCGGAAGACCCGCTACTGAACGGCACCAACGGATTGCTCTGCCAGAAAGGAAAACTCTATGCGCTGAATATGGGCAATGGCCTTCTCTACTCGATCGACCAAACCACAAAAACCTTTACTGAACTATCTTCAGGTATCAAAAACGCCGATGGCGTTGTGTCTGATGGCAACGTTGGTTTCTTTGTTTCAGGCGCCTGGCAGGGCGAAATCTTTCACATCAACAGCAACAATGAGAAATCACTTATCCTCGACCTTGGCAAAGAAAAGAGGATTGCTGCCGATATAGAATATATTCCTTCAAAGAAGTTGTTGCTTATACCCACGCTGGCAAAAACGGTGGTTGCCTACACCTCTACTGAATAAAAAATAAATTCAGTCTCTTTCAAAACCCAAATGGCGTATCACAATATAATTGAACTATTTAACCTCAATTAAGTATTACTATTTTTTTGAAATTGGATTGTGAAACAAGAATGGCAGAATGCCACAAAAGGAGATGTTAATCGTAAAAAAAAGTTCTACTCTGGGCCGATAGAAGTTCAATATAGTAATCTTGAATCCCAAAGAAAAACAGCAACTTATATATATATTTGCGAAAATAAACATCAACTTATTGAAAGAACGAATCAGAAAAACTATTTTTGTTTATACAAATACCTTAATTAAAACTGACTAAAATGAAATACAAACTACTATTTCTTATTACACTTTTTTTAATATTTTCATTTAGCTTCAAATCATCCTATTCTCAAAAATTCCATATCTTATATAAAGTTGAAAACAGCAATAATGATTCATTGGTTTTCAGATATAAAGCACTATCTGATGAAAAACTTCAAAAAAAATTCACTGAAAGTTTTTTTAATAAAAAATCGGCTGATTTTAATGCCACTACGATTAGAGATAATATCAACCGTAAATTTGAGAAAGTTAGTTACAATAACAACTATCTGTTTGTAAGAGTATTAAATGAAGGGTATATTAATTTGTATTCTTATTATTTAGACAAAACTATTAGATACATAGTGATATCACCTACCGACACATTAGAAATTGAAAAATTAGATAAAATTGAAGGTACAACATATAAGAATGACAATAGGTATATGGGGATTTTAGGATCTTTAGCCAAAGATTTTCCCGAAATTGCCATTCAGGCTCAAAAAGTTAAGTTTAAAAATTCCAGTATTCAATCTTATATTTCCAATTTAAATGGCAAATACACCGAAAAGGAAAATCTAGTATATATTCCAGAGCCCTATCTGAATTACTTGCACCTTGGGATAATGGTCTATCAATCTTCTGCCAGTAAAAATTATGTTATTAGTGCCATACGCAGTTTATATAAACTGGACGGTTCTGTAAATACCTCACTGAGATTTGGTTTAGCTGCCAATTATGCTGAATATTCAACTCATACTTCTGAAGTTTGGTATGAACAGACCATTACAGACGATATCTCAACTCATACAACCAGAATATTACTTCAACCGGCCTATACAACTTCATTTAAAAATAAATATTTGGAGTTGCCTTTTCTGATTAATTTTGAAGTCACAAGCTGGTTCTTAACCCCTTATGCATATTTTGGTTTTGCACCAATGTTTTTTGACCAGAACGAAAAAAATGTATTTGACACTTATTCCTTGCAGTATCATACAGGAGTAAAATTTGCGATTAATTTACTGGGGGGAATGGGACTAAAAGTAAAACCAACAAAAAATGTGAATATAATGGCGGAGTTAAAATCCGATCTTGCATGCGGCTCATACATTGTATTCGGAATGGATTATGCATTCAAGTTAAACAAACATTAAAACCATCCTTTTATATTCCAATTCAAAAAACAATTGTAAGAAGTCACCTTTCTGGTAAAAACAGTAGTTGCTTTTACCATGAAGGTGACAAAAAGCCCGAACCTATTTTCTGAATTATTCAGTAACTAATCCTTTTCAGTGCGATAGCCTCGAATCACCATTGCTGATCTGAATTTACTAATACAAAACCATTAGATTCAGGATTTACAATTCAGGGAAATGAACGATATAGATGCTTTTTCAAATCCTACGAAAAGAATCTAAAATCTGGCGGTCAAAACATCAACAATCTCGTTTCCTTAATAGTATAACTGGTGTTAGAAAAATCAGGATAATAGGTATTGCACCCACTATGATGATATTACTTGGAGCTTCAATAAAATAGATTGGCATTCTTACCGGAAGTGCTATTTCTAAAATTAATCGGACAATCCAGAGTATTGCTTGAGAAAAGCTGAAGACGATTGCGCTTTTTTCTCCAAGCATGATCTTTTTTGAAAAATAGAAGGAGAAAAAGGCAAAAACCATCATACACAGACTTAATGCCAACGACATAATCAGTATAAAATCTTTGATTGAGACCGGAATCTCATTAAAAGTTGGCGATTGCAATAAATTAAAAGGCCAGGTTATATGTAATATGGCCATTACTAATTCTAAAGTTCCTCCTGCAATTAACAACTTGGCTGATAGTTTTTTGGCTCCCATGATTATTCCTGTTAAAGATGAATTAATTAGTTATCTAATTTTGTTCTGAAATCAACCTTTTCAACCATCCTTTTAAGAATGACTGATTGATTAAAATCAAAGCAGCAGCAAATATAACCAATAGAATACCATAGATAGATTTTGGGTATAGAATCAAAAGCATAAACTGCCAGATGGTATAAAAAATGGTTGGAAGCATTAGCTTGTAGTAACCATTGCAAACAAAAGCCATTACCAATCCAGCAATTCCCGATAGAAATATACCCAGGAACCAAATGAGATCTGAAACCAGATTGTAATTTTTGCCATTCGATTCAGCAAGATCCTTAATGCCCAACATCATCCGTTTTTCCATGATAAAATGCAACGCATCAAAAACTGAATCGCCAAACTTTTCAAAAATGTTATGTGGTTTGTTTCCTAAGGTTCGGATAATCAGTCGCGAGTTATTTCCATCAACGGCATTGACCAGAAAACTACCCCACCCTTTCAACACAAACGATTGTCCTTGCACCACCTCAACAACATGAAAACCCCCGTTGTAATTTCCGTTTGAATCGGGCGCATCATACGGAATTAGCCGGCCAACTTCCAACTTACGGTCGTTCTCTTTCATCTGTTTTGTTATTTCACAACCATACATTTTCTCTAAAAAGCTATAGCTGTAAAAACCCCTTCGGTCGGCGCCTAAATCAACTAAGTAAGGCCAAACAACTGTTGCTGAATTATGTATATCGATGGCATGTGTTGCACTACTGGTTTCAGCATAGAGATCACCTGACATTGGCATCGCTAATTCACTATCGGTTGCCCCCCACTTTACAATATATGAATGAAAGAACAGCAGGTAAATTACAAACTGAAAAGTTAAAACGATAACGATTGCTATTATTGATTTTAAGGTATTGTTCATGGCTCTGTTTTTTACTGATTCCATTCATCGATGGTTAATCGTTCGTCTGATTTTAAAACAAAGATTAAGTATCGATCACTTAAAGTAAAATAAAGTCTGCAACCCGGCACATCCGGCCTGTGAAGTGGCAATATCAGTCAATAAAGTTTTATAATTATCATGAAAAATAAAACATGAATCACAGGGTTTCCCTTTCAATTCATGCTTTTACTTTAGATCGTTGAATTTATCTAATCATTCTCTTTTGTAAGCTTTTCCAGTTCTGAAATCTCCCTATTTAATTTTCTAAAACGCTCAAAAATTGAATACTTAAAGGTGATATAAACCGATGCTGAAAAAACTGCTACAATCAATAGGAGAGGTAACATTGAATAAAAGGTGAATTCGTGTATCCTGAACCCGCCTAACATGAAAATTCCAATTAAAACAAACGGGAAAAGGATGAATCCGATTTTTTTAGTCTTCAATCTGTTCTTTTCAAGTTCTGCTATTTGTCTCTTTAATATGATTATAGTACTTGAAAAATCTACTTTCATTACTTTCAAAAAATATTTCACCGCCCAGATATAGGTTATGATACAAAATGTTCCAAAGAGAAATGCACCAATGTAAAAGGACGTTTCATTTCGGAATTTCATTTGAGGAATAATAATTGGCAATAAAATCAACGGCAATATCAGTTCATAGATTGAATGAATCTTGATCCACCGAATCCGTTTTTCCGGTTTCCGCTGTAGCAGTAGTCGAAGAATTTCTCTGTTCAACCGAACATTCTCTCTCAATGTTTCATCTTGTTTTGTCCACAAGCTCTGTAATTCTGAAAGTTCCATTGTTCTATATTTTAGCGTTAGCTGATTTTTTTAATTGTTCTTTAATCCTTCCGATTCGGGTTCCAACATTGGTTTTACTGATCCCGATGATTTCAGCAATTTCTTCGTGGGGATTGCCATCGAGGTATAGCAGGATGATTGCTTTGTTTATCTCGTCTAATTCATCGATACATTGATACAGTATCTCAAGTTCAGGTGATGGGTCGGCTTCAATCAGGTTTCTAAAATGATCGCCAGTTCCGAAATCAGTTGGCAAAAAGAGCGTCTCTTTCTTGTGCTTCCGATTGAAGTTCATGGCGGTATTGAGCGCTACCCGGTAAATCCAGGTTGAAATTTTGCTTTCTCCTTTAAAATGCTCCGAAGTTCGCCAAAGCTGGAGTACCGTTTCGCTGATCAAATCTTCCCGCTCGTAAGTTGTCTTAGCATAAGCCCCCGAAATCTTAAAGATCATCCGGGAATGCTCCTCCACCAGTTTCACAAATTCATCTTTATCAATACTCATCGGTACGTTTCAAAAAATTCAACCTATTCAAATCTAATTTATTTGTAACAGAACGAAGGAAAAATTCACAGATGGCAAAAAAAATTCTTTAAAATGTGAGAATCTGTTTAAATTTCCCTTAGTAAATGAATATGGATAGAAAAATACAGAATGAGGACTGACCAATTCAAACAGTTATTGCCGTAAATCTAAAATGCAATTTTAAATCTACGGTAATAAATCATTTTTATAAAGATTTGATCGACCCACTTTTTCAACATTTTATCCTGTTTGGATTCATTATCTGAAAAAATCGACTTATTTTAGATAGAAAATTACGGAGATACATTTATTGTTGGTGTTTTACCTTTCTGTTCTTTCAATTCATTAAAATACTATCGAAACTATGGATACAACGAATCATATTTGGCAATTTTCGCGCGTTGGTGGCGTGAACAGGGTAAACTTGGAAACAGGTGCCGATCTTCTTGCCCTTGGCGAACTCGATCAAAAACTCTGGACAGCGCTCAGTTGCCCGGTCAATGGTTTGGAAATCGACCCGAAAACCTTGACACTTGTCGATGCTGACAAAGATGGAAAAATCAGGGTCAACGAGATACTTGATGCCGTAAAATGGATTCTATCGATCGTGAAAGATCCAAACGATTTAGTCAAACCCAACACGTCCATGCCTTTGTCAGCCATTAATGATGAAACGGAACTGGGCAAAATACTGCTGGCATCGTCGAAGCAAATCCTGAAAAACATTGGCAAACCTGAAGCAACGTCGATTACCGTTGACGAAACATCGGATACCGTAGCCATATTCGCCGAAACAAAATTCAATGGCGATGGCATCATCATTGCCGAATCGACCGAAAGTGAAGAGCTGAAAACATTGATAGGCCAAGTCGTACAATGCGAAGGTTCGGTAATGGATCGTAGTGGAATAGAAGGTATTTCTACTGAACAGATTGATGCGTTTTACACCCACTGCCAGGAATATTCCGACTGGCAAACCCTTGCAGAGACTAACAGTGAAACAATATTGCCTTTTGGTGAAAATACAGCAGAAGCTTTCAGCCTGTTCAATATTCTGAAATCGAAAATCGACGATTACTTTTTACGGTGCCAACTGGCCGAGTTCGATCCGGTTTCGGTCGATACGTTAAACGCCATCATTGCCCGGCTTGAAGCGATCAATAACCAGGAATTTCCAAACTGTATTGAAGAGATATCAACCTTCCCGTTGTCGAAAATTGAAGCCACCAAACCTTTGTCGCTCACAACGGGCGTCAATCCGGCATGGAAAGATCAGTTGCTGAAATTTAAGGAGCTTGTATTTGGAATAGCCAAGAATCGAAAAAGTGAACTGAACGAGAACGACTGGCAACAGTTGATTCTGAAATTCGACGAATATAAAAACTGGATGTCTTTAAAAACCGGAGAGGTTGTTGAACCGTTGGGACTTGAGATTATTCGCGAAATATTGCTTACAAATAAAAAAGATGAACTGCTTGCCTTAATTGATGACGACAAAAAGCTTGAAGAAGAGGCCAACAACATCATCCTCGTGGAAAAGCTGGTCCGCTTTTACCGTGATTTGTTCACCCTACTTAACAACTTTGTCACCTTCTCCGACTTTTATTCGCCCAATTCGCAAGCCATTTTCCAGGCAGGAAGCCTGTTCTTCGATCAGCGTAGTTGCGATTTGTGCATTAAGGTATCCGACATGGCCAAACACAACAGCATGGCTGCATCGAGCGGAATTTGCCTTGTGTATTTCGATTGTTTTTCAAAATCGAGAGATGAAAAGATGACCATTGTTGCCGCCTTTACCGATGGCGATGTCGATAATTTGGTGGTTGGCCGTAATGCCATTTTCTACGATAAAGCAGGGAACGACTGGGATGCCACCATCATTAAAATCATTGACAACCCAATCAGTATCAGGCAAGCATTTTGGTCGCCTTACCGGAAGTTTTCAAAATTCATTTCGAAACAGGTTGAAAAATTTGCTGCATCTAAAGATCAGGAAGTTACCAGTGCCGCAACTTCAAAAATTGAAAAGGCACCAGCTCAGCTTACAAGTGAACCCTCTAAAGCAGCGCCTTTTGACATTGCCAAATTCGCGGGTATATTTGCTGCTATTGGATTAGCTTTTGGCGCAATAGGCGGCGTTCTGGCATCGGTTGCAAAAGGGTTTTTCTCACTGATATGGTGGAAAATGCCACTGGCGATTCTAGGGGTCATCCTTTGTATTTCAGGTCCTTCAATGATACTTGCCTGGTTAAAATTACGCAAACGAAACCTTGCACCGGTGCTCGATGCCAATGGTTGGGCCATTAATGCCAGGGCTACTGTCAACATTGCATTTGGAGCCACCTTAACACACTTGGCTAAACTTCCAAAGAATTCGAAACAGAATTACAGAGATCCGTTTAAGGACAAGAAAAATCCTTGGGTCACCGGCGGATTTATTTTAGCACTTGTAGTAGGAATTCTGTACCTGCTTTGGCGCTTTGGGTATCTGCAAAAATGGGGTGTTTATTAGCAAAATCCCGTTGAGTTATGAGGACAACAGCTATTCCAACCACCATTGACGGGTATATTGCTGAACAGCCAATTCCCATTCAGCAACTATTGGAAGAGATAAGAGCGACCATACAAAAAGCAGCTCCCGAGGCAACAGAGAAAATAAGCTATCAGATGCCAACCTTCTTTTTGAAAGGGAATTTGGTGCATTTTGCACTATGTAAAAATCACGTTGGATTTTACCCGTCTCCATCGGGTATTGAAGCATTTAAAGAGGAATTGAATCAATATAAAACATCGAAGGGTGCCATTCAATTCCCCGTTAACCAACCTCTTCCGTTAGACCTGATTACCCGGATTACAACCTTCAGGGTTAAAGAGAATATTGAAAGAGCAGGATTAAAAGAAAGGAGAAAGTGATTGCAATATTCAACCATACTTTCGCAACTACGCTGCTTTGGAGGTGGCTACAACTTATCTGCTACCATAATGATGCAGCTATAAAGCCGTGTTAATGGCATCAGCAGGTAGGTTGATGACCTTAGTGTAGAAAAACATTCATTAGCAGTTGATTCCCTGAAAGCTATCCCTGCGGATGAACTCATTTTCAATTGCATTAACAATCTTGAACCGGTCGTTAGCCCATTCCGGTGAAACAAAAATATCGGGAGGTGAATCAGCAGTTAATCGTTGAACGGTTATTTCATAAGGAATTCGTTCCAGAAAATCGACCGAAGTCTGGACATATTCATCAAATTCCATGGGCTTAAAACTTCCGTCACAGTACATTTCATGTAGCCGGGTGCCATTAACCACGCACATATTATGGAGTTTTATCCCGTCGATTGGGAGACCTGCAAGAAGGTCAGCGGTATGCATAATTTCATCGTACGATTCACCAGGCAGCCCGATGATTAGGTGAACACAAATTGAGAGTTTACGATTCTTTGTAATCTCAATAGCATCGAGGAACTGTTGGAAATTATGCCCCCGGTTGATGGTTTCCAGAGTTTTATCGTTAGCGCTTTGTAGCCCATATTCCACCCAAACCTGATAATCATCGGAGTAACTTTCAATCAGATCGAGTTTTTCATTATCTATACAATCGGGCCGTGTACCAATCGAGAGCCCCATAATTTCGGGAAATTCCCTGATCAGGTCATATTGTTTTTTTAAATAGTCACTGTTTTCATACGTGTTGGTATAGGCCTGAAAATAGGCAATTACCTTATCAATTTTGTATATCCTCTTTTTCTGTATAATACCTTCAGCCAATTGTTGCCTGACCGATTTTTCAATTTCGTGATAAGAATGCTTGTTAAATGCCCGGTTATCGCAATAAATACAACCACCGGCAGCCGTTTCTTTATCGCGGTTAGGGCATGTAAAACCTGCATCGATATTTACTTTATGAACGGTATAACCATATTTGGTCCTCAGGTATCGCCCAAAATGATTGTATCTGAATATTTTTTCTTTAGGATATGAGAACAGGTCCATTGTTATTTTTTTTAATATTTATTTTTCAAAATAATGCAAAACGAATCAGAGGTATGGTTACCAAAGATGCTACTGTAGTTATGAAAATTACCAATGCAAGCATTTGGGTATCCAGTTCAAATTCATCGGCAATAACAAGTGTCAATAACTGAGTGGGCATTGCAGCTTCAATAACAGAAGCTTCAAAAAAGGGATAAGACATTTCAAACCCTTTGCCGACAAAAAAGGAAACCGCAGGAATTAAAAAGAGTTGAATGATGAATGCCGGCAACACCCATGTAGCATGTTTTATTTTTTTGAACCGCAACGCCATGCCTAATGAGAGGATCATTAAACCGGTAGCAATTGAGCCCAATGTTTTTGTAGTTAACAGGATAAAGGTTGGAACAGGAATATCCATGGCTTTAACCAGCAATACAATAACCAAAGCCCAAATTGGAGGCAGAGACAGGATTCTTTTCAGAATTTGTTTTGCCCCATAGGAGGATCTATTCCCATAATAAACCGCGATCAACGCACCCACAGATAATAATATTGGAGAAGTAGTTACTTCAAACAGTACAGATACTACGGAGACCTTTTCTGGTATATCAGGAAATATTCCCTGCAACACAGGTAATCCAAGATAAGTGACATTACTGAAAGATGCTGCCAGTATCAGCGCCCCTTTCGTCCGTAATGGCAAATCAGTAAAATGGTAAATTAAAATTGAAACAATTAAAGCAGCGAATATTCCTGAGGCGGCTGTAAGTGGAATATAAAGAAATTCCTTGCCTACTTCCGATTTATAAACAACATTGAAAATAAGCGCTGGCAGTATAAAATATAGAACAATTTTATTGATCGATTTGCGAAGTGATTCAACGTCCATGGAAGGGAAAACATATCTTATAATACTCCCCAAAAAAGCAATCAGTGCTAATGAAAGAAAGACGTTAATCATTGGGTATAAGGTTTGGTTGTAATTACCCAAATATAGAGATATTAAGTTAAAAAGCAATGATATGAAGATTTATAAAAGCGAAAGAGCTGACGGATACACGTTGAAATGAAAAAGTTAAAAGCCCACGTTTTTCTCCGTGTCGGTATCTAAATCGAAAAACCTGAAGCCCGAGCATTTCAATCTTCCATTCGTATTTCAGAATCCGGTACCAATACTCCCAGCAATAATTCCATTTTCAATAGATCCTATTTCTGATTTTATTGAATCGGGGATTTGATCGTCAAAATTATGGAATGGAGCAATCGACACACCCTTATTCTCCAATGTTCCGGTGTAATAAGTATTACGAATAACCGGGTTTTCAACAAACGTTTTAGCAACAGAATAAATCATTGTATCCAGACTCTTTAAACACGAAGATAGCAATACATCCGCTACATCGGGAAGCGAATAGAACTGATCATCGTCAACCCCAATTGCCCATTTGCCATTGGCTTTTGTTGCATAAAGGGCTCCGTTGCCCGCAGCACCTGCAACAGGCAGAATAACATCGACACCACAATAATCAATCAAACTATCGGCAACATGATAACCATAATCCGAATCATCGAAGGTATTGAGGAAAACCTCATTAACCGACACATTACATCCATATTTATTATTGAAATAAGAAATGCCCAAACGGTACGCAGTTATAAAACGATCAACAACCGCGATATCCATTCCTCCAATAATCCCAACCGACGGATTTGTTTTATCTTTTGAAGAAGCCCAAAATGCGGCTAAGAAACCAAGAGGAAAAGCAGCTTCGTCGATGTTGTAATTAATACACTGCACATTCAACAGAGAACCGGTATAATCATAATCAACAATAACAAACTGTGTTTCGGGGTAATTCTTTGCAGCATTCAGCAACTCTTCGCTGGCAAGGCTTCCAACAAGGAAAAGAGCGTCATATCCATTTTTGGGAAAGAAATCAATCTCTGCCTGTTCATGAGTTAACGAAGAAATGAACAAAGTATCGAAAGAGGTTTCATTCATTGCCATTAAAAGGCCCTCTTTGCAGCTTTGTTTGTATCCCGAGTCATTATAACCATTGCCAACAACAAACATCCCAATCTTCGAAATAGCTGATGGTTCATCCTTGCAACACGAAAAAAGGGAGAGCAAGAATGCAAGAAACCAAATACTGATTACCAAAGTATCTCTCATTATGAAGTGATATTAGTTGCAATAAATAAAGATCTAAAGTAATAAAACCCTGTCAGGTTTTCCAAACCTGACAGGGTTAAACTATCTTAATAATCGAATTATGCCTGCGAAATAGCAACAGCTACTGCAACCGAAGCGCCATTCATTATGATTTTTAGGTAGAGAAATAGCTAATCGACTTTTATTCTCTTAATCGGTGAAAGATTTTTTGGGATACATTGGCTTGAATGGAAAATTCTCAATACTTCAACTTTTTCTTTCTGAATGCGATAAATGATTAGATAGGATCCCAAAATAATGTTCCTGTATTTTTTGGTTATAGTTGGAAGAAATCGAACTTCTGGAAAGAATAAATATTGACTATCGAGATTCCAAACGTGCATATAAATTTCAGAAACGAAAGTCTTTGCAGCATTATAGCCAAAGGTCTCTTCACCGTAATCAAAAACTGCTTTGATGTCAGTCAGAAATTCGGTAGAGAGAACTACTTTCTTTCTCTCGTTTGCAACCATTGTTCAAAGTCTTGCATTCCTTCTTCAACCGTTACAAAGAGTCCTTTTTCAGCTTTTTCAATCTCAGCGATTAGCTGTGTCTCCGAAAGTGGTCTATCTGTTGGAATTACCAGATTCTTGTTTTTTTTCACATCGATCGACTTATCCATACCGAAATGTTTTCTTCAAAATTACAACATTAAAACAATATCACAAGTTTAATGAATATCTAAAGAAATAGTCAAAATTGGATTAACCTCCAAATTTCCATACATTTGAATAAAAAAAGAGATGAGCAAAACGGAACTTCAGAAAAGCATTATTCAAAAGATTCGCCGCAGCAACGATGGGGAGTTGCTCAATTACCTGAACCAGCTTCTGAGTGATGACGAAGAACAAAAAACCTACCAGTTTTCGGAGTTTGAAAAGAAAATGCTTGCTGAAAGTGAGGCCGATTATATAGCGGGAAGAACCATTTCAAATGAACTGCAATCCATTCTCCACCAGAGAATCATGGCAATTGAAGATGAACAGCAGTTATCAGATATGATCACATTCGTTGACAAATCGGACAAAACCATTTATTATACCACACCCGAACAAAAGGCAAAAATTCTGGAAGGCCAGGAACAGATTGCAAAGGGCAATTTCTTCACTAATGAACAGGTAGAAAAAGAGATTGACGAATGGCTAAACAAAGAATAATCTGGTCACCCCGAGCAAAACTTGACCTGTACGAAATCCTTGATTTTTACAACCTGTAAATACTTACTTATGAAATTGAAAGAAATTAAATCAAAATTTATAGTCCCATATGGCTATATGTTAGTAGTCTCCAAAAATTACATCGATAAAACTGTTGAGGATTATGATATCAAAGCCGAAAATTTTCCTCCGTTTTATATCACCTAAAAAGAGAATTTTCATTCAGATGCTTTTGATAATTTGATTACATTATTTCCTATAAACATTGAAAAGAGCAATATCATTCAATTACTCAATAATAATGAAATGCGAATTGACTTAAATCTTTATTGGACTGCTGTACTGAGCATTAAATTGAATAAGAGTAACTTTCTGGAAGTTGAATAACATCCTCAATAATTTCAATTAAAACATTAGGCCATTCTTTAACTGAATAAACGTATTTTTCTTTCTTTTTATTATCAACTTTATCTTTTTGTCTATTTTCAACTTTATCTTTATATACTTGATGGAATAACCATTTAGGTTCTTGATCTCTATATAAAGTCTCTGGTTGATCAAATAAGAAAATGCCTCCACCTGGATCTCCCATTGCAGTTCCTTTGTGAGTAAACCAATTTCTCATATTATAAAGGAATTTCTTGGCAAGCAGCTCGTCTTCAATTTCTTCTGCACTATATAAATCCTGAATTAAAATTGATCTAAAAAGTCTTTGACGATTATTGTCAGGCAACATTTTATCAATAAAATGATAGAATGAATTCTTTACCCCATAAATTTCATTGTATTCTTTCTTAATATTAGAAACAGCTTGATTTAATTCTGTACTATTATATTTTTCAACAATTGCATCTCGTTCTTTCTTTTTACTTTTTGCTTCAAGCCAATTTTCAAAAGTCATCCAATCTTTATTTTGACCCAAAATATCAAAACAAGTTAAGGCTAAATAATTTCTCAATGCAAAATAATTTTGCCAGGGATGAGTCCATACATTATCGGGCAAATACTGAATGTGCTCAGATCCTCTAAAATGTTCCTTTGCTTCAATCAGTTGATTAATCAACCAAATTCTTTCTTGTACAATTTTTTGGGTTTCTTCTGAAATCATGATTCAAATATAGCAAAATCAAAAGGCACAAAGCCCACGTTTTTCTCCGTGTCTTTGTGCCTTTGTGTTTTATTTTGAAACTGGTGGCGAAGCCACCAGTCTTATTTATGCCTGCGAAATAGCCACTGCTACTGCAACTGAAGCGCCAACCATCGGGTTATTGCCCATACCGATCAGTCCCATCATCTCAACGTGAGCAGGAACCGATGAAGAACCGGCAAACTGTGCATCGCTGTGCATACGTCCCATAGTGTCAGTCATACCGTAAGAGGCAGGACCAGCAGCCATATTATCGGGGTGCAAGGTACGGCCTGTTCCGCCGCCCGATGCTACCGAGAAATATTTCTTGCCTTGTTCTATGCACTCTTTTTTGTAGGTACCTGCAACCGGGTGTTGAAAACGGGTTGGGTTGGTTGAGTTACCTGTAATCGATACATCAACACCTTCGCTGTGAAGAATAGCCACACCTTCGCGAACATCGTCAGCGCCATAGCAATTTACTTTGGCTTTGTCGCCGGTTGAGTATGCAATACGTTCAACAACTTTCAACTCGCTGGTATAATAATCGAACTGAGTTTGAACGTAGGTAAAACCGTTGATACGGGCGATAATCTTCGCTGCATCTTTGCCCAAACCATTCAAAATAACGCGCAATGGTTCTTTGCGGACACGGTTGGCCGATTTTGCCAATCCAATAGCGCCTTCAGCAGCGGCAAACGATTCGTGACCGGCAAGGAAAGCGAAACATTTGGTCTCTTCGCGGAGCAACATGGCTGCCAAGTTTCCGTGGCCAATACCTACTTTGCGATCATCGGCAACCGATCCGGGAATACAGAATGCCTGTAAACCTTCGCCTAAAGTTGCAGCGATGTCAGCAGCATTGGTTTGTCCTTTTTTAATGGCAATTGCACCACCTACAATATAAGCCCACATAGCGTTTTCGAACGCGATAGGTTGAATGTCTTTTACAATTTTGTAAACATCCACGCCTTTGTCATCGCATATTTTTTTGGCCTCTTCTACTGAAGAGATGCCGTAAGAATTCAACACTTTATTGATCTGGTTGATCCTTCTATCGTAACTTTCAAATAATGGCATAGCTGTTTCCTCCTATTCTTTACGTGGGTCAATTACTTTCACTGCTTCGTCGATACGACCGTATTTTCCCGAGGCTTTTTTCAATGCTTCGTTAGCGTCCATTCCGGTTTTGATCATGTCCATCATGCGGCCAAGGCTTACAAATTCGTAACCTATGATTTCACTTCCGGCATCTAAACCAATTTTTGTAATATAACCTTCGGCCATTTCGAGGTAGCGAGGACCTTTGGCAACCGTTCCATAAAGAGTTCCGGTTACACCGCGAAGACCTTTACCCAAGTCTTCCAAACCAGCGCCGATTGGCAGACCGCCTTCTGAGAAAGCAGTTTGTGTACGTCCGTAAACAATTTGCAGAAAAAGTTCGCGCATGGCAGTGTTGATTGCATCGCAAACCAGGTCGGTGTTCAATGCTTCGAGAATGGTTTTTCCTGGAAGGATTTCAGATGCCATAGCAGCTGAGTGAGTCATTCCGGTACAGCCGATGGTTTCAACCAACGCCTCCTGAATGATGCCCTCTTTTACATTCAAGGTCAGTTTGCATGCACCTTGCTGAGGAGCACACCAGCCGATACCGTGGGTTAAACCCGAAATGTCTTTTACTTCTTTGGCTTTTACCCAACGCCCCTCTTCAGGTATTGGAGCCGGGCCATGATTCGCTCCCTGAGCGACACAAATCATGCCTTCAACTTCGTGTGTAAAACTCATTATAGTTAATTTTTGATTTTTTGGTTTTAAAAAAAGTCATGCAAATATAATGAAATAGAGATAGGTGAGAAATAGCTATTAAAATTGATTGAATGCTTTAAGCACGATTTAACATTGAAAAACTTTCAGAAAAATTACACCGATGTATTTAAAAAAAAGTGGTTGAAAAAAATATTTTTCAACCACACCAAAACTAAAAACAACAATTTAGTTATTTATTATTGAACCCCATGAAATCATTTTTAGAAACAAATAAATTTTTCTTCACCATCATTTTATCCGGAACAATTCTTTTCAAGCCCGAAGGTATTTTGGCTGATTTTGCAACCAACGCGGCAGTCTGTCCTGATATCAATTCAAGAGCTTTTGCCAGTTGCGGATCAGTTATGTCACCAAACGGAACAGCATTAAGCAAATCATCTTCAATTTCATAATCAGGTGTTAATCCATCGGTGAAATCGGTATAGCCATCAGCATTCGAATATTTTAACACGATAGGAATAATAGCCCAGTTGGAATAAACAGAGTCATCCTCATCAGACATAACAAAAGCACCCGTATACTTTCCGTAGGTCGACTCTCCAATGATGATGCTATTCATATAAGGACGCAACCCTGATATAACAAGTTCACTGGCTGAAGCTGTTCCCGATGTTGTAAGGAAATAAACGGTTAACATATTCAAATTGTGTGAATTGTATGGAAAAGGATATACAAGATTTTCTGAATTTTCCCCTTCATAATAATAGAAATAAGCTGTGAGAAAATCGTTATAATTCATATTGATAAGCACATCGGAATTGGCGACCGTAGCAAATGGCGCAATTGCAGAAGCGAGATAACCTGCACTTGTAATACTACCACCGGGGTTATAGCGCAAATCAACAATAAGGTCAGTGATATCAGCATTTTTAAACTCATCACAAATATTATCCAATGTCGCTAGATATGAATCATTTGCAGCGAATTCGGTATAAACGAGATAGCCGGTCTTCTTTCCACCATAATCGATCACTGAATGAAAAATTGACGGATCAGCAGCAACTTCAGCAGCAACCATACTAATTGTTTTCCCGCTGTAACTCAATTTTCCCGTTGCAGAAGAATAGGTTCCAAGGGCGACCGTATATGAACTTTTTGAATATAAATCATAGTAATTCGTGGTGTCCATCAATTCCCCATCAATAGAGAGGATCATGTCCCCACGTTTCAAACCAGCTGTTTCGGCAGGAGAACCTGGATAAACATACTCAACTAAAATCAGGACATTTGAACTGTTATTATAGAGGCAGAAAGCTGGGGAATATCCCATTGACGTAGGAGTCCCTGATAGTTCCGAAACCAACGAAGAATAATCATCGGTTATGAACGACCATTTATCTTTTTCATCATATAAAAGGTCGCTGAAAAATGTTTCGGGTTCGGTTTTCTTATACGATGAGACTGTTGGCAATTTATCTTCCCACAAATAATATGTTTGCATCTCCTCATAAATCCACTTATTCAATTTTGAATAATCAGTCTCCGTTGTTGTAGTTGTATCTGTTCCATTGGTCGTTGTATCATCTGTATCATCCAAAATGTCGTTACATGAAAACAGCAAACCTGCCAAAAGAAATATCATCAATAATTTATAGTTCATAACCAATTCTATGTCCTTGTACATTTACTATTCGCTTAAATCCGCCTCTACCCTATCCCCGTTAAAGAAAATTAACAGAAATAATTGATCCCATTCTCACTATCAATGGATAAAAATGTAAAACCGGGGAAACGATTAATTCCACTCAGAAAAGCAACCAATTTATAATCAAGAACCAAAGTGATATAAATTTCCCTGAAAATCGTATCGGGTTTCGGGTTTGGTTTTTTATAATCAGCCTGTTAATTCGCTGTCTCCTGATTTGAAGAAAAAAACTCCGTAGCATTTGACGTTTGCTCGAAGTTCCCCAACACATAGATCACATCACCTAAATGAAAAATTTCTTTGGGTGATGGATGTTCAATGATCTTCTCTCCCCTTTTAATTGCCACCAATGTTACTCCCAGCGTTTTACGGAGTTGGATTCCGGCAAGAGATTTCCCGATCACTTCCGAATCATCATCTATTTCAATGGCTGAAATCTCAATATTAGGCATTTGATCCAAAATCGACAACTGGTTTTTATCGTCCCGCTCACTGAAAATTCCATAGTTCTCATTTCTGATTTTTGCCAATAACAGGTTGATCTCTTTCTTTGTCATCAACCGTTTATTGAGGATACGTCCAAAAAGGTCGATGGCAATCTCGAAGTTTTCAGGGAAAATCTGGTCGGCGCCAGCTTTGTACAATTGCTCAATGTCGTTAATATCTTTAGCCCTTACCAGTATATACACATGTTTGTTGATTTTCCGAACCCTTTCAATAATACTGAGCGAGGCAATGATACTTCCAACGGAAATAACCACGACCTCGGCAGTGCCGACATGCGCTTTGTTGAGGATCGGTTCGTTAATGGCATCGCCGTAAATAACAATCTCACCCTTCTTTTGCCGCTCTTTGGCTAATACCGGATCGAAAATAATGGAAATATACGGCATCTTTATGTACCTGGCCATCACCGAAAGTTTGATCGAGCTGCTGTCTTTCCCTATAATCACCAAATGATTCTTAAACAAGGGAATTTCTATTTCAGCAAGTGGGAATAACCCGTTGACAACAAATTTAGGAAGTGGCAGTTTAGATAAAAGATCAGCCAATGGCTTTGAACCTTTCATCACAAAAGGAGAAACGGCCATGGTTACAATGGCAACAGCCAAAAATAGTTGATAGAAAAACGGCGTAATGATCTGTTTATCCACACCAATTTTTGCCAGGATAAACGAGAACTCCCCCACCTGACTTAAGGCCAAACCAACCATTATTGTTCCTTTAAAGGTATGACCGAGCAAGAACCCGGTTCCCCCTGCAACAATCGATTTTACCACCAAAATTAAAACTACAGTAAATAACACGACCCGAAAATGGTCGAGTACAAATCCCAGGTCGAGCAACATCCCCACCGAAACAAAGAAAAAGCTTGAAAACAGATCCTTGAAAGGAATTAGACTTCCAAAAGCATTGTGGCTGTATTCCGATTCAGAAACCATCAATCCGGCAAGGAAAGCGCCAAAAGCCAACGACATCCCCATTCTTGACGTTAAAAGGGCAATGGCCAGGCAAATTGAAAAAATGCTCATCATGAACAGCTCCTGGTTTCGTGCTTTCGCTATAATATGCAGCAACTTAGGAAATATCCACTTGTTTCCGGCATAAACAAAACCGATGATACCTATCGTTTTTAAAACCAGATAAAACAATTCTTCAGAAACATCCATCGGCTTATTTCCCAGAAAGTCGCTGAACAACATCAGTGGGACCAGCATCAAATCTTGAAAAATCAGTATTCCCAGTACGGTACGGCCATAATTGGAGGTGATTTCAGAACGATCTTGCAAAATTTTGAGTACGAGGGCAGAACTACTCAACGCGGCCATGAAACCAATGAAAATCCCCGATTTCCAACTCATATCGTACATGAATGAAATGAGCAGGAATGCCAATGCGGTAATCACTACCTGAATAAAGCCTCCGAAAAAAACAATACGGCGAATCTTGAACAAATGCTTCAGCGAAAACTCCAACCCAATAGAGAAAAGTAATAAAACGATACCGATTTCAGCAATCACGTCAATATTATGCTGGTCACCAATCAATGAAAGTAAATGAGGCCCCGCGATAATACCCGTCAACAAATACCCCACAATGGTAGGGACTTTCAGCTTTGTAAAAATGAGGTTTACAAAGGTTGAAAGGACAAAAATGATGACTATATCCCGTAAAATTGTTATTTCCATCTCTTTAAAAATTCCAAATCACAAAATCCAAACACCAAACCTGATGCCATCTATTTTTTTACTATCAAGCTATTATACAGAATTTCAACATCCTTAATCCATTCCAAATCTCCCGCCTTTTCTATTTGGAATTTGTTTTTTTGGATTTTGGAATTTGTACTACTTATACTTCTCCCCCGTCTTATACCGGACCACATTTACATCTTCTGCCAAAATCAAACCGCCTTTTCCCGATTGATCCATCATTTCGTTGACTAAAGGTATGAATTTCTCAATATTTTCTTCTGAATCGATAATATCAATAACGATAGGCAGGTCGCCCGAAAGGGCAAATATTTTCAGGGTGTGAATCGAATGGCTTGCCCCGAAAGACTCGATTCCACGATAGACTGTAGCACCGGCCATTCCGGCTTTGCGGGCTTCTTCCACAATCGCTTCGTACAAACATTTTCCATGAACCCGGTCAGAGTCGCCTGAGAAAATGCGTAACATTTTTGCTTTGCCTTTTAGTTCCATAGCTTAAAAGATTGAACGGATGAAAACAATTCCCAAATAAACAGCCAAAATACCCAGCACAACGCTACCAAGTACATTGAGCAACAATAATCCAACAGAGTTGTCTTTCAACAACATCAAATTATCGGAGGCGAATGTTGAAAAGGTTGTAAAACCTCCGCAGAAGCCAACCGCCAGGAAAAGACGCATTTCAGCAGTCAGCAGGTTTCCCTTTTCTGACAGGGCAAACACAATCCCAATAATGAAACACCCCAAAATATTAATCAGGAATGTCCCCATTGGGAAAGAAGGAGGAAAGATTTTCCCTGCAGCCAGTTGCCCCAGATAGCGCAACACGCTTCCGATGAAACCTCCAATGCCTACTATCAGAATTGTACGAAACATACCACAAATTAACAAAAAAAACCGGCTTGCAGGCCGGTTCTTGAAATTTATAGATGCAGTTGAATGCTATTTCTGTCCAAAGGAAAAACTTGAAATCTCATAACCAGCGGTTGAAAATGAACTCGATTTTTTCATGTCAATACTTTTAATTGTCATGATCGAAGACGATTTATCGGTTTTTGAGTGGGTCTCATATTGAATGACCATTCCGTCAAGACCATCCGTTTTGTATGTTTTACCCATGGCATTACTACCAAATAATTTGTTGTTTTTAGCCGAAAAATCCTTGGTGACCCAAACAATCGAAATTGATTCTGAAGTTTCACATCGATATTCCGAGCAGTTGTATCCACTAATAGATTGAGACTTGCCAGTTTTTGCCAATATACAATCATCCTCAATTGATTCACTTTTTTTGGTTTTGCCCGGTTTTTCTTCAGGGGTTTTAGACTTTGCCTCTGGGTCAAATTTTGAAGCAAGCCCAGTTTTCTTACCATCCGAATTTGTCAATATCAGCATACATTTGTTTTCAGTATCCATGATAGTTGTCGTAGAACTACCATCCTTTGTGCCCAGGACAAAAGATGCGTCTGAAGATGTTTCATCAAAACAAGAAACATACTCAGCGGGATCCTGTTTTTTGCCATCAGAGTCAGTGGCTTGCATAACCATCACAATTTGAGAAGAAAACTTGTAAACATCTTTATGTTTTACCTCTTCTGTACTCACACCCATCGATTTCATAAATTTCGACATCGATGCAGGTGGCTGATCATCAGCGCCCTGTTCCGTTGAAACTTTTGCAGGATCTTTCTGAGGTTCCTTTTTAGTGGAATCTTCCTTTATCAGGTTATCGAAAAATTTATTTACCCCTTTATCAACTTGTTTATTTGTTTCATCAACAGCTCTGTTTTCGGCAGAATTTTTCGCCTGATTGGTTGCGCTACGGGCAATATTCTTAAGAATCTGAGCATTTAATGAAGTAACCATGATCAACGCAAGAGTTACAATTACTAGTTTTTTCATCTCATTAATTTTTATAGATTTTAAGGTATCCGATGAAATTCTCCATGATTTAATGATTCCCTATTTGTAGAATGCATTTTCATGGCTCATTTTATCATTGAATTTGAATTTAGGTTTTGTCAAATTTAAACAAATGCAATATACTGAAAGAAAAAAACGGAAAAAAATATCTGCTTTTTTTGAAACCGCATGGGTTCTTTTAGAATTCGTCGTGTCTCCTTCAACTTGTGCTCACCGGTATTTATCAAATTCTTAGAGTTAATGGATTTGGTAAGTTAAATTCATTGGAAAAACGCTGTAAATTATCACAACCGATAGATTTCATTGTCACAATGTTTCTATTTTTGCCGCTCATTTTAAAAACAGATCATGATTTCAGTTGACGGGCTTACAGTAGAATTTAGCGGATCTACCTTATTCAGTGACATATCCTTCGTCATTAACGATAAAGACAGGATTGCCCTGATGGGAAAAAATGGAGCCGGAAAATCGACGTTGCTGAAAATTATTGCTGGCGTTCAAACGGCAAACCGTGGACGGATTTCTGCCCCCTCCGACTCCATTATCGCCTACCTTCCTCAACATTTGATGACTGAAGATAAACGAACTGTTTTTGAAGAGACATCGCAAGCTTTTGCACACATTTTTGAGATGGAAAAGCAGATGGAAGAGTTGAACCGTCAACTTTCAGAGCGGACAGATTATGAATCGGAAAGCTACTACAAACTGATCGAAGATGTTTCAACACTAAGCGAGAAATACTACTCCATTGAGGAGACTAATTTTGATGCAGAGGTTGAAAAAATATTGATGGGACTTGGTTTTGAACGCTCCGATTTCACCCGCCCGACCAATGAGTTTAGCGGTGGTTGGCGTATGCGCATTGAGTTGGCAAAAATCCTGTTGAAAAAACCCGACCTGATTTTGCTCGACGAACCAACGAACCACATGGACATTGAATCGATCCAATGGCTCGAAGAGTTCTTGATCAACAGCGCCAAAGCGGTGATTGTGATCTCACACGACCGTGCTTTTATCGACAGAATTACCACCCGCACCATTGAAGTAACCATGGGGCGGATTTATGATTACAAGGTTAATTACTCGCAATACCAAATATTAAGGCAGGAACGCCGCCAACAACAGCAGAAACAGTTCGATGAACAGCAAAAAATGATTGCTGAAAATGAAGATTTCATAGAGCGGTTCAAAGGCACTTATTCGAAAACCAACCAAGTACAATCGAGGGTGAAGATGCTCGAAAAGCTTGAACTCGTTGAGGTTGATGAAGAAGATACCTCAGCATTACGGTTGAAATTTCCTCCTGCCCCGCGTTCAGGAAGCTATCCGGTTATCATCAATGGGTTATCGAAAAAATACGATGAGCATACCGTCTTTGAAAACGCATCGCTAACCATTAGCCGGGGCGAAAAGGTAGCTTTTGTTGGCCGAAATGGCGAAGGAAAATCAACACTCGTGAAAGCGATCATGAAGGAGATTGATTTTGCAGGGGAACTGTCATTGGGACACAACGTAATGATCGGGTATTTTGCCCAAAACCAGGCATCGCTTCTCGATGAAGAACTGACAGTTTTCCAAACCATCGACGATGTAGCTGAAGGTGATATCCGCACAAAAATCAAAGACATACTGGGCGCATTCATGTTTGGTGGCGACAATTCAACCAAAAAGGTACGGGTGCTTTCAGGTGGTGAACGTACCCGGCTGGCTATGATCAAACTCCTGCTTGAGCCGGTGAATTTGCTGATCCTCGACGAACCAACCAATCACCTCGACATGAAGACCAAAGACATTCTGAAAAGCGCCCTGAAAGATTTTGACGGAACGCTGATTGTGGTATCACACGACAGGGATTTCCTCGATGGGCTGGTTGAAAAAGTATATGAATTTGGTCACAAACGGGTGAAAGAACACCTTGGAGACATCTATAGCTTCCTGGCTAAGAAGAAAATGGATAATTTGAAGGAGATTGAGCGAAAAGCTTAAACGAAAACACGCTAGATAGTTCTACCGCTTAATTATTAAATATCTGTCCAACTTTTTCTTGTCCCCCTTCTCATTTTCTCACCCCCAAAGGCTCATTATCTTCTGGTCTCCGGTCTTCTATCTTTTTTACGGCCAAAGCAACTCAAATCCATTGTGGTCTTTAACCCTTTTGGCATCGGTACCGAGCAGTTCGGTAATGACAACTTCAAGCACCAGCCACACTTTAACACCGCGGCGGGCACAACCTGTTAAAACCTTATTGCCCCTTCCACAAGAGATGTGGATGTGCGAAATCAAACTCCCCTCTTCGTTTGGGAAAATAGTTCCGAAACCAGTTACTTCATGAGCATCGTCTAGGATGATTTCCACAGGTTCAATGATAGCGGCCCGGCTCTCTTTTGGCCCCACCACCAACCGGCTGCCTTTATCAACCCCACCAACCACCATTAGTTTTGCAGCTTTGATTTGATGATCGCTGGCAAATTGCTCAACCACTTCGTGCAGAATTTCCCCGTCTTCGAGCCTGAGAATGAAATTACGCCCGGTTTTTGCTTCTGAATATTTCATTTTGCAAATTTAAGCTTATCGAACAGGTAAAAAAACAATACTATCTTTGTTTTTTGACAAAATTAAGAACCGATGAGACAACTTCTTTTCACCATATTAAGCATTTTTGCTTTTACATTATCGGCACAAAACAGTTCTCAACAACTACTATCCGATTTTCAGAAAAACAGTTCGGTTAAGAATGCAGCCATAAGCATCTGTGTTTCCGATGCCAATACCGACAGTATTCTTCTATCAACTGCTCCTCAGCTTTGTGTTGTACCTGCTTCGGTTCAAAAACTGATCACATCGGCCACCGCGCTTGAAATTCTAAGTGCAGGATACCAATTCACCACCTTTATTTGGGCAAACGGCGAAATTTCAAACGGCAAACTCACCGGCGATTTGGTCATTACCGGTGGAGGCGATCCTACCCTTGGCTCTGAAAATTTTGTTAAAAAAGAGGAAAAGAAAAAGTTTCTTTCAGACTGGGCACACTGGATCAAAAGGGCTGGCATCGATACCATTACCGGGAACATTATAGCCGACCCATACTATTTCTCCGATCAGGATGTACCCGGCTCGTGGTTGTGGGAAGATGTAGGCAATCATTTTGGGGCAGCCGCATCGGGCATTTCGGTTTACGATAATATTTTCGAAGTTATTTTCAATGTTCCTGCTTTGGAAGGTCAAACAACCGAAGTGGTAAAGGTACAACCTGAAATTCCGGGGCTGCTATTTAAGAATGAAGTAATCTCATCACCTAAAAAAAGCGATAACGCATACATTTTTGGAAGCCCGTTCGACTCGAACAGGCTGATTAAAGGAACACTCCCTGCCGGATCGACAAATTATTCGGTGAAAGCAGCAGTACCCGATCCTGCGCTGTTACTGGCATCCGAACTAAAAAAAATCCTTATCGATTCATCGGTTGTTGCGCTCGGTAACATTGAAAAACAAAAAGTGATTGCCTTCAACAAAATCGACACAAGCAAGATTGTTGTACTGTGGATCTCTCCGGGTCTTTTCAATATTGTTGAGCAAATGAACAAAGAGAGCATAAACCTTTATGCCGAAACACTGCTTAAACAAATAGGACTTACGGTTTCAGGCGATGGGTCGACCATGGCCGGAACTGCTGCCATAAAAGATTTCTGGACAAAAAACGGCATCAACACCCAAAACCTTTTTCTTGCCGATGGTAGCGGATTGTCTCGTCAAAATGCGATCACCGCCGAAACGTTGGTCGATGTTTTGGTTTATATGAAAACCAAAAGCAAATGGTACGGTGCTTTTTATAACTCAATACCGATTACCGGCGTTGAAGGCACGCAGAAATATTACTTTCAGGAATCGGTGTTGAAAGGAAAAGCGCGTGCTAAAACCGGGTCGATGACCCGTGTACGATGCATGGCAGGCTACATGACGACCCTAAGCGGAAAAGAGATCGCATTTGCCATCATGGTGAACAATTACAGCGGGACTTCTTCAAACATGGCCAAACAAATGGAAAAATTCATGGAATCGCTTTACCAAAACCTTTAGTCAACCCAAAGCATAATGGAAAACAAATTGAAAATTGCTTTTGAAAACTTTAAAAAAGGAAATTATGCCCCGGCATGGGATTCGTGCCTCCGTATTCTAAAAACCAGCCCAAACCAGCCCGACTGCCTGGCCATGCTTGGAATGATGTGCAACAAGGCAAAACGGTATTCCGATGCAGTTACTTACCTTCGAAAATGTCTCTTTTTTCATCCACACAAACACATCATTTTAACCGAATTAGCCACCTCTCTGATTTATCTTGAACAACTTGAAGAGGCCGAAAAATTATTGAATGAATCGGTTGAGTTCAATCCCCGCTATGATAAAACCTACATTCAATTGGGCAAACTTTTCAAGCTCACCGAAAGAAAAGCCGAATCGGAAAATATTCTCAGGGAATTGCTGATTATCAATCCACAATCAACTGCCGCAATGAACAACTTAGGCACCTTGCTGATGGAAGAAAACAAGCAAGAGGAGGCGCTTCAATTATTTAAGAAGGTGATTGAAATCAATCCGCAAATGGGAATGGCGCACAAAAACATTGCCTTGATTGAGCTGAAAAATGGCAACAAAAAAGAGGCTGAACATCACTTATCAGTAGCCCTGAAATTCCTCCCCGACGATACAGACTTGCTGGTGGAACTGGGTAAACTCTACTCATCACAATTACATACAAAAAAAGCAATTTCACTGACTGAAAAAGTTTTGGAAAAAGAACCCGATAACGTTGAAATGCTTTTATTAACAGGAAGCTCATTTCAATATTTAAAAGAATTTGAAAAAGCAATCAGCTATTTTGAACGTGCTTTAAAAATTGATGATAATCTATCAACGCCCTTTTACATGATGGCCCGGTGTAAAACCGACCTATGTGATTGGGAAAACTGGAACGAAACGAGGGAAGCATTTATCCGGCACCTTGAAAATGACATTAAAAACCCTAAACCAATTTCGTGTTCTACTTACGACACACACTATTACAATATCCCTGATGAATTGCAGTATCAACTGATGCTTCGTACTGCTGATAATTACAAACCTGCTCCCAACGATACCAAATTTGATTTTATCAACCATTCACATACCCGGTTGAGAATTGGGTACCTTTCACCCGATTTCAGGCATCATGCCCTTGGAATGAGTATCTATCATCTGTTTCAACATCATGATCACGACCGCTTTGAAACCTTCGCTTTTTCTCTTCTAACCCCAAAAGAGCCCGATTTTATCCATGAAAAAATTAAAAAAGATGCAGATCATTTCCACGATATCAGCCAAATTTCAAACAGTGAAGCAGCCCAGCTTATTTTCAATTGCGAAATAGATATCCTAATCGACTTTGGAGGGTACACCAATCACACAAAACCAGAGATCATGAATATGAAACCTGCCCCTGTCCAAATTTTCATGATGGGACAACCCGATACCACCGGCTGTGCCCAATATGACTATTTCCTGTCAGATCCTCTTCTGATCGATAAGGTAAACCGGAAATATTACACCGAAAACATCCTTTCGCTCCCTCATGGTTTTATTTGCTCACCCATCGAACCATCTGAGAAAATCATTACCCGGAAAGAAATGGGAATTGCGGATGATGCTTTTGTGTTTTGTTCGTTTTGCAGCCCCTATAAATACGAACCACTGATGTTCGAAATCTGGATGAGAATTTTAAGAACAGTTGAAAATAGCATACTATGGCTGCTCGGAATACCTAACGATACATTCCGCAACAATATCAATGCGTTTGCAAAAAAACATGGTGTTGACCCGGAAAGAATTAAAATTTCAGATTATGCACCAATTGAACATCACCTCAACCGGTTCGAATTGTGCGATCTTTTCCTCGACACACTTTATTATTCATCGTGTTCGTCAGGTTCTCATGCTCTGATGATGGGTGTTCCCGTTATAACCCTTCGGGGCGAAACCAATGCCATGCGACAAGGCGCCTCGGTGTGCCATGCTGCGGGCCTCGACGAAACCATCTGCTATACAATGGATGAATATTTCAACATGGCTGTGGAGTTGGCAAATTCTCCGGAAAAACTAAAGAGACTCAAAGACAAGTTAACTTTGAATAAACAGTCAATCCCACATTTTGATATCAAACTGAACGTGCAATACATGGAAAAAGGCTATCTTCAAATTTGGGAGAAATACATGAACGGAGAGAAATTTACCGACCTATCTATCGACTAAAAAACTCAATGAATGATTGACCTTAACCACGAATTCAAAGCAGCACAAAATTTCTATAAAACCGGTGATCTCCGAAACGCTGGTACTGTCTGTACCAACATATTAAAGACATATCCATCGCACCCCGAAACCCTTTTGCTTTTGGCGATGATATTGAATAAAATACAAAACTATCCGGTCGCCCTCCAGGTCCTTGAAAAAGCAATCATTTTTCATCCAGCCAAATATGCCATCCTTACCGAGAAAGCCATTGCAACCATGGGTTTGTACCATTTCAACGAAGCGGAACAATTTTTAAATGAATCGCTCAAATTGAACGGCAACTATGAAAAATCGCACATTCAACTGGCAATTTGTAAGAAACTAAAACGAGAGCCTGAAAAGTCGGAAGAGATATTAAAAAATTGGTTGAAAATCAAACCCAATTCCATTTCTGCCCTCAATAACCTGGCAAATATCTATACCGAGCAAAGAAAAATGGATGATGCGGAAATATATTACCGAAAATCGCTCGAAGTTGACCCAACAAATGTAAAAGCCATCATCAATTTGGGTTATTTTCAACTAATCAGGGGTAATTTCGAAGCAGCTGAAGAGTTTATTTCAAAAGGCGTTCAACTTTCACCAAACGATTCTTATGCAATTTCAAAACAAGCGCTTTTAACAGCCCAAAAAGGGCAAACCGATCAAGCCATTGAAATACTCAATTCCGCAACGAAACGGAACATTATTGATCAGGAAATATTAAATACATTCGGAAGTATTTTCATTCAGACCGGTGAAATCTCAAAAGCCAAAAATGCCTTTCTCGAATCGTTAAAAATCAAACCTGATCACGCCGAGACCTTGTTGCTCTTAGGTCGGATGTACAATGAATTAGGCCAATTCCAAAAAGCTAATGACGCATTATCTAAGGTATTGGAGTTGAATCCCTGGAACGAAATCACCAAATTTGACCTTGCCCATACCTATCAATTTTTGAACAAAGAAGAAGAGGCTTTTCTTCTGATGAGCGAATTGTATGAAAAACATCCCAACGACGACAATTTTCTTTTCTCTTTTTCACGCATGCAGTGCGATATGTGCGAATGGGACAACCGTGCTGAAATGGAAGAAAAGTTCATATCCGTGGTTGAAAGGTTAGTTGGTATGAACAAGGAATATCCATTCAAGTTATTCAATTTCAACTATTTTAACATCCCCATTAATCTCCAGTTAGATGCGTCAAAATTGCTTGCCCGTTTTTTCATGAAACAAATCGAAGCCATTAAACAACGGATTTCGTTTTCATATAACTGGCCTAAACACGAACGCATCAGGATTGGGTACATGTCGCCCGATTTTCGCAGCCACCCGATAGGTCAGGTTATATACCATCTGTTTCAATACCACGACCGAAGCCAGTTTGAGGTATATGCTTATGCAATAATCGTCCAAAAAAACGATGAAGATATTTTCCGCGATAAAATAAAAGCCGATGTTGACCATTTTGTCGACATTCAGAAAATGAGTTTTGAAGAGGCAGCACGAAAGATAAACAGTGATGAAATTGACATCTTAATCGACCTTGCAGGATATACAACCTATTCAAGGACACCTATTCTGGCGCTCCGCCCATCGCCAGTACAGATACTGTTTATGGGGCAACCCGATTCGAGTGGAGCTGAGTTTATCGATTATTATGTGGCCGATAAAATTTTAGTCCCTGAAGAAAACCAAAAATATTACACCGAGGAAATCATCTATTTACCAAACGGATATTTTGGTTCTCCCTTAACCATTTCAGACAAAGAATACAAGAAAACCGATTTCGGAATCCCTGAAGATTCATTCGTATTTTGCTGTTTCTGCAATTCGTACAAATATGAACCGGTACTTTTTGCTGCCTGGATGGAGATATTGAAACGAACTGACAACAGTGTTCTTTGGCTTAACCCGGCAAAATGTGACCGGTACAAAAAAAACATTCTTAAAAATACAGAAAAACAGGGTGTTGATCCTTCCAGAATCTTCTTTGCCGAGAGACTTCCACATGAAGATTATATGGCTCGGTATCAGGTTTGCGACCTTTTTCTCGACACCCTTCATTACAGTGCGGGTTCAACTGCCATCTCTGCATTAATGGCCGGGGTTCCGGTTATTACGATAACAGGCATACGGAATGCCGAGAATATGGGGGCAAGTATCTGCACCTCAGCAAACATGAGAGAAACCATTTGCTCTTCGGTTGATGAATACATTGATAAAACGGTTGAACTTGCGACGAATAAAAGAAAATTAGCTGATTTAAAAACAAGGTTAAAAGATGAGAGCGAGCACCTGCCCCTGTTTAATGTAAAGCAATTTGTCTCTGAATTAGAATCAAAGTTAAAAGAGATTGTTAAATAAATTATCGTATTGTGAATAATTATCTACATAAAAAGCTGTCGTTTAATTGATTATTCTTTACATTTGTTTTTCATTCATTAATTTAGTAAACCCTCTTTTTTAAAATATTTCCTAAAATGAAAAAAACATACTTAAACCTTTCGTTCAACAACACTGAATTTCATTCAACTGCACTGAAATTTAGAAATCTGTCAGGCAAAATCGATGCCTTACTGAGTACCGGAAAATTCTGGGAGTATTCAAAAAGCCAGCAACAACATTTACTTTCGAAGCTGCGTAGGTTATTTGAAAAACTATCGGGTTTTGACCTCAAATATGCGATGAAAATTGCCGGTGCTGCTTTATGCTTCACTATGATCAGCGGCTCTGCCAAAGCTATTCCAACTTTTCAGGATTTCAACCCCAACAATCCCTTTGATTATAGTGAAATCTTTGGAGTTGAAGTCTCACCTATCGGCTTACCTATATACGATGGAGCATTTGGCGACATAAATGGTGATGGATCCGATGATGCCATTTTGTTGACAGGTTGTGGTGCCGCATATTTTGAATATGACGAAATTGGCAAACATTTTGAAGAAAGAACAGGTAATGTCAACCCATTCCGCAATGATTGTGGTTCATATTATATCTCGGCTTACGGACTTGACATGGGCGATTTGGACGGTGATGGTCTGGGTGATGGTTTGGATGCTGTAACTATTGGTAGCGGGTGGCTATATCATTACAAATTGATCGATGGCAAGTTCGAAATTGTTTCTGGTAGTGATATAAATGATAACCATCAATCAGGAAACCCTTATGGCACCCAGGTGAAATTTGGCGATGTAGATGGCGATGGCGACCTTGATATTGTCGCTACATACTGCTCTACAGGAGGAACTCATGTTTACTCATTGATACAACAAAGCGATCACAGTTTCAGCAGAAGCTTTGGATTCCCTGTTTGTGGCCCAATTTCATCAGGTACGGTTTTTGAAGTACACATTAACCTGGCCGATATGGATGGTGATGGCGATGACGATCTTTTTGTTTTTACCGAACCAAATCTGGATTCACCAGCATTGGCTGCCCCAAGTTCAGGTCCTACAAATCCAAGTTATTACCAAAACAACTCACCCGCTTCTGGACCATTTAGTTTGGTTACTTCAGGTGTTCCACTTCCGCTTGCAGACATGTCGGGACAAGACTTCCCGCTTCTTGCCGATTTAGATGATGATGGCGATATTGACGTGTTTACACCTGGCAATAGTAGCGGAGGTTTTAATTTTCAAAACCTCGGCGGGAACGCTTCAGCAGTACCTATTCCTCCACTGGTAGCATTGTTGGCTTTTGCAGCAACAGGGTTTGGAATTTTCAGGAGAAACAGAAAGAAGAAAACTGAATAAAATACGTTCAAGATAATTTATAGCAGCCGGGATAAACTTCCGGCTGTTTTATTTAAAAGTTAACCACTCTTCTATTCTTGTAATACCTTGTACCGGAATAGTTTTCTTTTCGGGCATAATGATTTGAACCGGGATTTGATCGGCAAACAAGCCTCAATCAATCAGAACGGACATATAAACTGGTATAATGAGTTTGAATGTTATTCATAGGAAAAGGAATGTTTCAGTCATAAATTTAGAATTTATATACTACGCAGAAGTATCTTCGTCAAGAATTTTAAATTTATTATCCACACCGGAGTTTTTCACTCATAAATTCTGAAGTTTTTATCCACGCAGAAGTTTTTTAGTCATAAATTTTGAATTTATGACCCGCGCAGAAGTTTTTTAGTCATAAATTCTAAATTTTTGATAGATGCAGAGACGATCCGGTCAAAAATTATGGATTTACATCCGAAATAAAAGTTCTATAGTCAAGAATAAACAATCTCTTCCTTCA
>Ga0209800_10000832_pt1 | contig 39418 bp, 18 predicted proteins | sample Higcelweek8metaG_FD_187174 | JGI IMG/M metagenome (GOLD analysis project Ga0209800, IMG submission 187174) | Freshwater pond sediment microbial communities from the University of Edinburgh, under environmental carbon perturbations - High... | ecosystem: Environmental > Aquatic > Freshwater >...
CCGAAGGAATTGGTTATGCCATGAGCAAGTCGCCAACCGGGCCCTGGGAGTATAAAGGAATGATTGTCGATGCATCGGAAAAGACTAGGGGCAACCACCCCGGCATCATCGAATTTAAAGGGAAATCGTATTGTTTTGGGCATAGTTACGACTTGCTCAAACAAACCACTCCTAAATTTTATGAGCGTCGTTCGGTCGATATGGATGAAATGGGTTACAACCCCGATGGCACCATCCAAAACCGGACTTACTGGTCGGTTGATGGCCCTGAACAAGTGGGTACATTAAATCCCTTCAAACAGGTTGGAGCAGAAACGATGGCTTGGAGCGAAGGCCTTAATACGAATTTTGAAACAGAATGGGAAGGCGATTTCGAATGGGCGAGGGGAAAAAAGATTGCTGACCGTTTGTTTGTAACGTCAATACAAAATGGTGATTACATTTTGGTGAAAGGCGTAGATTTTGCTACGGGCGCCAAGTCAGTCGATGTGAGCGTTTCTTCACTTTACGGCGGGAAAATCGAAATCCGTACCGAGAAAATCGATGGGCCAATCATTGCTACTGTCGAAATAAATACCTCATGCGAAGGCGGTATTTGGAAGACGATTACCGCTCCGGTAAAGAGCGTTAGCGGAGTTCACGATGTGTACTTTGTTTTCAAAGGTGAAAAAGATTTGTTCAACTTCGACTGGTGGATGTTTAATAGCAAGTAAACAATTTCTGAAATTCAATAAACATTAATATCGAACTAAACAGGAAAAAATGAAAATAACAAACACCATTAAATTAGCAGTCATTACCTTGCTAATTGTCATTTTTGGAACAAGTCAATTATCGGCTCAACCAGTATGGCTTGACGAATTGGACCTGAGTGCCGCTACCCAAGGGTGGGGGTTGCCTGTGAAAAACAAATCGATTGATGGCAATACACTTACAATAGCCGGGAAAACTTTCGAACGGGGTTTTGCAACACATTCGGTAAGTTCGTTATTAATACTGCTCGATGGCAAGGCGACTGCGTTTAACGCACAAGTGGGTATTGACGATGAAGTAAAAGGCCATGATGCGGCGGTAGAGTTCGAAATTTATGGCGATGGCAAAAGACTTTGGGAGAGTGGGAGAATGAAGCTTGGCGATGCTGCCCGTCCTTGTTCTGTTCAGCTTAGCGGGGTGAAAAAACTTGAATTGGTGGTGGCCGATGGTGGCAATGGCAATTATTACGACCATGCCAATTGGGTGGATGCCAAATTTGAAACCACAGGCGTTACTACTTTTAAAACATACAATCCGATAGCTAGCGAACCTTATATTCTAACTCCTAAACCATCGGATAAGCCAAAGTTAACCGGAGCCAAGGTTTTTGGCGTGCGTCCGGGGTCACCATTTCAACATCTGGTTACAGCAACAGGCGACAGGCCAATGACTTTCACAGCCAAAGGATTGCCTAAAGGCTTGAGAATTGACGAAAAAACAGGTTTGATTACCGGGGTAGTTTCAAAAGCAGGTACATATAAAGTGACTTTGGGTGCGAAAAATGAAAAAGGTAAGGCCCAAAGGCAGTTCCGTATTGAATGCGGTGACAAAATTGCCCTTACCCCGCCCATGGGTTGGAACAGTTGGAACTGTTTTGCCCACGAGGTTTCTGCCGATAGGGTGAAACGTGCAGCCAATGCTATGGTAAGCAGCGGACTTATCAACCACGGTTGGACTTACATCAACATCGACGATTTCTGGGAAAACCACCGCGACTCGAAAGACGAAACACTACGAGGCAAACTACGCGACGAGGCTGGTTATATTATCCCCAACTCCCGTTTTGTTAATATGAAACCACTTGCCGATTACGTGCATGGCCTTGGTTTGAAAATTGGGCTTTATTCAAGTCCCGGCCCTTGGACATGCGGAGGTTGTGCCGGAAGTTTCGGGTACGAAAAACAGGACGCTGAAAGCTATGCCAAATGGGGTTTCGACTACCTGAAATACGACTGGTGTAGTTACGGAAATGTGATCACCGGCTTGCCTGAAAACGATCCATACAAAGTTTCTTCATTGTCGTACAATGGCGGCGGAGAGCTTGAAACTGCTAAAAAACCTTTTCAGGTAATGGGCGATTTATTGAAGCAACAACAGCGCGACATTGTATTTAGCGTTTGCCAATACGGAATGTCGGATGTATGGAAATGGGGTGGTTCTGTAGGAGGTAATGCCTGGCGTACCACCAACGACATTACCGATACCTGGGTAAGCGTTAAGAGTATCGCGTTAGACAATGAAAAATCGGCTGCTTATGCCAAACCTGGCAACTGGAACGACCCTGATATGCTCGTTGTAGGCCACGTAGGTTGGGGAAATACGCACCCAAGCAAACTTAAACCCGATGAACAGTACCTGCACATCAGCCTTTGGAGCCTCTTTTCAGCACCTCTTCTGATTGGTTGCGACATGGAAAAACTCGACGATTTCACACTTAACTTACTCACGAACGACGAAGTAATCGAAATCAATCAGGATCCGCTTGGGATACAAGCTACCTGTATTCACACCATTGGCGATTTGCGCATTTATGTGAAAGAACTCGAAGATGGAAGTCGTGCGATAGGCTTCTGTAACTTTGGGCTAGAAACGGTTGACATGTCATACAACGAATTTGACAAGCTCGGCCTTAACGGGAAATTTGTGGTTCGCGACCTCTGGAGACAAAAGGACATTAGTACCTTCGAAACAAAAGATGGTAAACTTGCGCTTAAAGTTCCTGCGCACGGGGTGGTACTTTATAAATTCATGGCTGTAAAATGAAACAAATCTATTTTCTAATCATAAGCCTGCTCCCATTTCTATGTTCTGGGCAAATAGTTAAAAGTTTTTCCCAAACGAAAGACGGGGTTAACATTACACTCCAAAGTGGCACTTTGGGAATTTACCCAGTATCGGGCAATGCGTTAAGGGTCAAGTTCTACATCGACAATGCTTCGGCCATGCCCGAGCTGGTGCTCACACAGTTAGGCAATATCCCTGATTTTAAAGTTATTGATAAAGCGTCGAACGTTGAAGTTAAATGCAAAAGCATATCAGTGTTGGTCGATAAGCAAACAAGTAAATTGTCGTTTGCCGATATAACTGGTAAAGTAATCCTTAGTGAAACCGTAGGTTCCCGTAAATTGATACCCGGCACAGTAATGGGCGAACCATGTTTTGCTGCCGAACAAAGTTTCGAATCGCCTGCCGATGAGTTCATCTTCGGCTTGGGGCAGTTTCAGGACGGGCACTACAACATAAAAGGCATAACCCGCAGTTTGACTCAGGTAAACAGTCAAATTGCTATTCCGTTTATTTATTCGAGCAAAGGATACGGTTTGCTGTGGTACCAATACGGGCTTACCGATTTCAATCCAGCTGAAAACTTCGTAACCCTTGTAAAACAGGAAAAATCGACAGGAAACGAGCAAATGGCTGAAGTTACTACAACATCCGGCACTCAGAAAGTATCGCAAAACCAATCGCTTTACAACGGAAAGTTTACTGTTCCGAAAGATGGTGAATATTCCATTTTTATGGATTTAGGCGACATGGGCAACCGTTATTACGTTGTGATTGATGGCGTGGTAGTTATCGACCAAAGCAATATGTGGTTGCCGCCAACAGCAGCGGCATTGGTGAATTTGAAAGCTGGCGAGCACAATGTTCAGTTGCTTTGCAAATCGGACAACAAGCCAACATTAGCGTGGAAACTAAAAGACAACATCACCACATTCCGCTCGCCAAATGCTAAAATGCTCGATTATGTGGTGTTTGCAGGATCTGCCGACGAAGTAATTGCTTCGTACCGTAATTTATCGGGCAATGCCCCCATGTTCCCCAAGTGGGCGTATGGTTTTTGGCAGTGCCGCGAACGTTATACCTCAGGAACACATTTGGTTGAGACGGTCAAAGAATTCAGGAAAAGAAATCTTCCGTTGGATGTGATTGTTCAAGACTGGCAATACTGGGGCAGTAGGGGATGGGGTGTTCCACAGTTCGATGAAAAGAACTACCCAAATCCGGCGGGGTTTATTAAAGAACTGCACGATTTGAATGCCCATTTCAATATCTCAATTTGGAGTAATCCAGACAAAAACTCAGAAATTGGGAAAGAGTATGTGGCCAAAAACCGCTTTATTACCGATACCAAATGGTTAGATTATTTCAACTCCGAAACCCGCAAAGAATACTGGAATACGTTAAAAGTTAACATGTTCGACAATGGTGTCGATTCGTGGTGGATGGATGCCGTTGAACCCGAAAACGATGCATTGAAAGGAACAAAAACATACATAGGTGCAGGCGATTTCTACCGCTTAACTTATCCACTGAAGGTTAGCCAGGCGGTGTATGAAGGCCAACGCGAAACCTCTTCCGACAAGCGGGTTTGTATCCTCACCCGTTCGGCTTTTTCGGGCCAGCAACGCTACGGGGTCATCAACTGGTCGGGCGACATTGGCGGCACATGGGATGTTTTCAGAAACCAGATTGTAGCTGGATTGAACTTTACCATCACCGGACTTCCTTACTGGACAACCGACATTGGCGGCTTCTTCCGTCCCGGTCAATCACAATATACCGACGAAAAGTTTCACGAACTGCTTACCCGTTGGTATCAATGGGGAGTTTTCAACCCAATTTTCCGTATGCACGGTTATCAAACCGAAACCGAACCTTGGAAATATGGGCAAACGGTTGAGAACCACATGCGCATAATGCTAAACCTTCGTTACCAATTGCTTCCGTACATTTATTCCGAAGCTTGGCAGGTAACCAAAAACGGATCGACCATGATGCGCCCAATGGTGATGGATTTCAACGGCGATGCCGAAGCAGTGAAACAACCCTTTGAATACATGTTTGGAAAAGCATTCTTGGTTGCCCCAATTACCGAAGCCGCGGCAACACAGCGCGATGTTTATTTACCGAAATCAACCGATTGGTACGACTTCTGGACGGGCAAACAAATGAAGGGGGGGCAAACCGTAATAGCTGAAGCACCGTTGGACAGAATTCCATTATTCATCAAAGCGGGGTCAATCGTACCAATGGGGCCAATTGTTCAGTCTTCAGGGGAAAAAATTTCCGAACCATTGGAGATACGCATTTACGGAGGTGCCAATGGCGAATTCACTTTGTACGATGATGAAGGCGACAATTACAACTACGAAAAAGGTCAGTACGCTACCATCACCTTCACCTGGAACGATGCAAAAAAAACGTTGACAATTGCCGATCGTAAAGGCTCGTTCCCCGGAATGCTTGCCGAAAGAAAGTTCAATATACTTCTTGTTTCAGAAAATAGTGGGACAGGAATGGAAGTAACCAATACGTTCGACAAAGTGGTAACATATTCAGGAAAAGAAGTAAATCACAAAATAAAACATTACAATGAATAAAATTACTATTCTAATAGTATTGATCCTCATTTGTTTGGGCGGCAATGCGCAAAAAAACAGCACCATTTGTACCAACCCGGTAATGTGGGCCGATGTGCCTGACATGTCGATAACCCGAAACGGCGATGATTATTATCTCATCAGCACCACTATGCACCTGATGCCCGGCGCCCCGGTTATGAAATCTAGAGACCTGGTTCATTGGGAAATTGCCAGCTACGTTTTCGACAGCCTTTACGACAATTCGAAATACAATTTAATTGACGGTACAGTTTATGGTCGCGGTCAGTGGGCTTCGTCCATCCGATTTCATCAGGGTAAATACTATGTGCTTTTCTCTCCAAACGACCAACCATTCCGGTCGTATATATTTACAACCACTGATCCTTCCACAGAAAAGTGGAAATTACATGCCCGTATGCAGCACTTTCACGATAACTCACTTTTCTTTGACGACGATGGCAGAGTATATGTGTTTTATGGAAACGGTTCACTGCGTGAACTAAAGAGTGATCTTTCAGATGTAAAACCCGATGGTGTCGACATGAAGCTTTTTGAACGCGATGCCGATGAAAACGGATTGCTCGAAGGTAGTCAGGTGATCAAGCATGACGGAAAATATTACTTGCTCATGATTTCGTGGCCAAGTGACAAACCACGCCGGCAAGTTTGCTACCGTGCCGATAACATTACCGGCCCTTACGAAAAGAAGATCATTCTGCAAGACAAATTCGCCGATTTCCCCTATTGCGGACAAGGTTGCATTACCGATGATAAAAATGGCAACTGGTACGGGTTAATTTTTCAAGACCGCAATGGCGTTGGCCGTGTACCTCTTCTAATGCCTGTGCGTTGGGTGGATGGTTGGCCTATGCTGGGAGATGAAAACGGCAAAGTTCCTTTAACATGGGAAGTACCGTTGAAACCATACGATACAGGAAAACGCCTGATTGAAAGCGATGACTTCTCAACCGATAAGTTAAAAATACAATGGCAATGGAACCATAACCCTGTGAACAGTGCATGGTCGCTTACCGAGCGTAAAGGCTACCTTCGATTGAAAACAAGCCGTGTTGTTGACAACCTGTTTGCAGCGCCTAACAGCATAACACAACGCATGGAAGGTCCAAAATGCACTGGAGTTGTTGCGCTTGATGTTTCGAAAATGAAAGATGGCGATTTGGCCGGATTGAGTGCATTCAATGGAGATGCCGGTGTTTTGTCGGTAATTATGGATGGCAACAAAAAGTATCTGACCATGACCTCCAATTCGGTTGATCTGGATAATTCTACCAAGGCGATAAAAGGTGTTAAAGCTGAAGAAATGGGCAAGGTTGAATTGATCAAAGATATTGTTTACCTGCGTGTTGATGGAGACTTTAACCTCAACAGAGATATTGCAACTTTCTTTTATAGTTTCGACAATAAAAACTGGACATCCATTGGCCCCGAGTACAAAATGATATTCGATTACCGGAGTTTTTTCATGGGTTCAAAGTTTGCCATATTCAACTATGCAACCAAAGAAACCGGAGGATACGTGGATGTTGATTTTTTCAATTACAAGCGAGAAGATCATTACAACAAGTAACATTTTTACAGTTTTTTAGCAGAACATAAATCATTTAAATTGAAGTCATCGTGGAGCTATTATCAACAAGAATCTTATCTGGTTTCGGTTTTCAGGTTCTACTCTGCTGTTTGTTTTTTTCAGCAAGTATTTTGGCAAATGCACAACAAACCAGCGGTTTAGTTTCGAATATTATTTCAAACACCGCTGAAAAGGAAACCGATTTCCCGGTTGTAGCTGTTGATAAATCTGCTGCAAGTATCCGCTACGACCAAGCCGATTTTCAAGGGGTGATACGTGCTATTGGCGATCTTCAAACCGATATTAACAGCGTAACAGGCATAAAACCCAACCTGCTCACATCTGGGACATCTTCCGATTATGAAATTATTGTCGGAACCGTTGGAAAAAGCAAGTTGATCGATGAACTTATAAAAGCTAACAAACTCGATGTAACTGACCTTAAAGGGAAGTGGGAAAGCTTTGTGATTACTACCTTTGATAATCCTCAGCAGGGCACAAAAAAATGTTTGGTGATTGCCGGAAGCGACAAGCGAGGAACCATTTACGGCATTTACGAATTGTCTGAACAACTAGGCGTTTCGCCTTGGTATTGGTGGGCCGATGTTCCTGCAAAGCAACGTCCTTCGGCGTATGTGCTGGCTGGCCGCTACTCTTCGGGCGAACCGGCTGTAAAGTACCGTGGGATTTTCATCAACGACGAGGCACCTTGTCTGACAAGTTGGGTAAAAAACACCTATGAAACCGACTATGGCGACCATCGTTTTTATTCACGTGTGTTCGAATTGATTCTTCGTTTAAAAGGAAATTACCTGTGGCCTGCCATGTGGAATTGGTCTTTCTATGCCGATGATCCGATGAACAGCCAATTGGCCAATGAGATGGGCGTTGTTATTGGCACTTCGCACCACGAACCCATGGCTCGTAACCATCAGGAATGGACCCGAAAACGGAAAGAACACGGAGCCTGGAATTATGCCACAAATCAAAAAATAATCGACCAATTTTTCCAAGAAGGAATTGAACGCAAGCAGGGCACTGAAGATATTGTAACCATAGGTATGCGTGGCGATGGCGACGAGGCCATGTCGAAAGATACCGACGTGAAGTTACTCGAAAAAGTGGTTAAAAATCAACGCAAAATAATAGAACAAGTAACCAAACGTCCCGCCAAAGAGACTCCACAATTATGGGCGCTGTATAAAGAGGTGCTTGATTACTACGATGCCGGAATGCGCGTACCCGACGATGTAATCATACTTTTGTGCGACGATAACTGGGGCAATGTTCGCCGTCTGCCCAACGAGAAAGAACGCCATCACCCGGGTGGCTGGGGCATGTATTACCATGTCGATTATGTTGGTGCACCCCGCAATACCAAATGGCTCAATGTTACGCCCATCCAAAATATGTGGGAGCAATTGCAGCTCACTTACGACTATGGCGTTGACAAACTTTGGGTGCTCAATGTGGGCGACATCAAACCCATGGAATACCCAATTACACTCTTTATGGACATGGCTTGGGATCCGACCCGCTACAATGCCAATAACCTTTTGGATCACCCACGTGCGTTTTGTGCCCAGCAGTTTGGCGACGATCAGGCCGAAGAAGCCATGCGCATCTTAAATCTATACAGCAAATACAACGGACGTGTCACCGCCGAAATGCTCGACCGGAATACATACAGCCTTGAAACAGGCGAATGGAAAAAGGTTTCTGACGAATACCTGAAGCTCGAAGCCGAAGCTTTGCGTCAATACCTTAGTCTGAAACCAGAATACAAGGATGCTTACAAGCAGATAATCCTGTTTCCCGTTCAAGCTATGGCCAATATTTACGAAATGTACTATTCACAAGCCATGAACAACAAGCTGTTTGCCGAGAACAACCCAAAAGCCAACGAGTGGGCCGACAACGTAGAGCGCACCTTTAAGCGCGATGCCGAACTAAGTAACGACTACAACAACGTGATGGCCAATGGAAAATGGAAAGGCTTGATGATTCAAAAGAAAATTGGATATACAATATGGGATGATAATTTCCGTGCCGACAAACTGCCCGAAATTTTCCGTATTGAAAACCCTGAAACAGCAGTGGGCAACTATGTATTTGAACCAGGCAACGGCTATGTTTCTATGGAAGCCGAACATTATTACACATTAAAAAATGCGGCCAACGCTAAATGGACCGTTATTCCATACTTTGGTCGCACGCTTAGCGGAATGGCCGTAATGCCTTATACGCAATCGGTTGATGGGGCTTCAATTTCATACAAAATGAAACTTCCGTCCGATGCGAAATCGGTTACTGTTCATGTAGTTGTTAAATCGACCTTAGCTTTTTCGAACTTGGAAGGGCACAAATACAACGTTGGTTTTAACGGAGGTGAAGAACAGGTAGTCAATTTCAATTCCGACCTGAACGAAAAGCCGCAGAACATCTACTCCATATTTTTTCCAACCATTGCACGACGTGTAGTCGAGAAAAAGGTGAAGCTCGAAGTGCCTGCTTCGACCGACGGCATGCAAGTGTTGACGCTAACTCCATTGGATCCCGGAATTGTGTTCGAGAAAATTGTAGTTGACTTTGGCGGCTATAAAAACTCGTATCTGTTTGGTGACGAATCAAGTAATAAAAGATAAATTGTTATTCAATGTTGTTTCGTGAAGGCCAACGGCCTTTAAGCACTAGCACAGTCCCGATAGACATCGCGGAAACGCCCTGTGTCAAGGAAATCAGCGAGAAACTAAGCCCCAAAGGGGCGCAAGAATTCTTAACTAAACGGCATGGAATTGTTTTTTAAATTGAATCTCATGAAGAAACTTCATCACATATTTTTAGGTGTTTGCATTCTAGTAATGCTGGCACATATTCCATTTGATATACAAGCACAACAAACCCGTGGTCTCGTTTCGAATATCATTTCGAACACTGCCGAAAAGGAAAGCGATTTCCCCGTTGTAACCGTTGATAAATCGGCTGCAACAATCCGCTACGACGAAGCTGACTGGAAAGGCGTAATCCGTGCCATTGGCGACCTTCAAACCGATATAAACAGCGTTGCCGGGGTAAAACCCAAACTGCTCACATCCGAAGCGTTGACTGATTACGAAATTATTGTTGGAACCCTTGGAAAAAGCAAATTGATCGATCAGCTTGTAAAAGCAAAAAAGCTCGATCTAAAAGATCTGAAAGGAAAGTGGGAGGGCTTTGTGATTACGACGATTGACAATCCTCAGGCTGGCACAAAGAAATGCTTGGTGATTGCTGGGAGCGACAAACGCGGAACTATTTATGGAATCTATGAATTGTCACAGCAATTGGGTGTTTCACCGTGGTACTGGTGGGCTGATGTTCCGGCCAAGCAACGTCCTTCGGCATACATTTTGGCTGGAAGGTATGCTTCGGACGAGCCGAAAGTAAAATACCGTGGCATTTTCATCAACGACGAAGCTCCTTGTTTTACTGGATGGACTAAAGAGAAATTTGGAGGTGTGAATAGCAAAATGTACACCCATATATTCGAGTTGCTGCTCCGTTTACGGGCAAATTACCTGTGGCCAGCCATGTGGGGAAACGCTTTCAACGAAGATGATCCCGATAATCCACGACTGGCCGATGAATATGGAATTGTGATGGGAACATCGCACCACGAACCCATGATGCGCGCCCAAAAAGAGTGGGGCAACCACCGCAAAGAATATGGCAATGGCGAGTGGAACTACAAAACCAACGAAGCCGGGCTGAAAAAATTCTGGGAAGATGGACTCAAACGAAACAAAAACTACGAGCAGGTCATTACCATGTCCATGCGCGGTGATGGTGACCTCCCGATGAATGAAACTGACAGTCAGGAAGAAAACTTCAAACTGATTGAAAAAATAATGGCCGACCAACGCGCCATTATCGAAAAAGTAACCAAAAAACCTGCTAAAGCATCCCCGCAAATTTGGGCTTTATACAGCGAAGTGCTCGAATACTACGATCAGGGCATAAAAGTACCCGAAGACATGATTGTGCTATTGTGCGACGACAACTGGGGCAATGTGCGCCGCTTACCCGAATTGAACGCACCCAAACATCCGGGCGGTTATGGCGTGTACTACCATGTTGACCTGCACGGTGCACCAAGGGCTTACCAATGGCTGAACATGACCCAAATCCCGCATATATGGGAACAGCTTCAATTGACTTATAGCTATGGCGTTGATAAATTGTGGATTCTGAACGTTGGCGACCTAAAACCCAACGAATACCCATTGGACTTCTTTCTGCAAATGGCATGGAACCCCACTTCGTTTAACGAAAACAATTTGGACGAATACGCTCGGAAATTTTGTGCCGATAAGTTTGGTGAAGCCGAATCGGTTGAAGCAGCAGAAATCCTGAGTTTGTACTGTAAATATGCCAGTCGTATTACCGCTGAAATGCTCGATCAACGAACTTATAACCTCGAAAGCGGCGAATTCCTTCAGGTTAAAGATGCTTATCTGGTACTCGAAGCCCGCGCCATGCGCCAGTATTATAAACTTCCGGCGCAATATCGCGACACCTATATGCAACTTGTGCTTCATCCGGTGCGTGCCATGGCCAACCTTTACGACATGTATTATGCCCTTGCCATGAACACAAAACTGGCAGCCGAAAAAGACCTGAAAGCCAATTTCTGGGCCGATAGGGTGGATAAATGTTTTGCGTTGGACGCTGAATTCACCAAAGATTACAACCAGAATGTTTCGGGCGGAAAATGGAACCACATCATGGATCAAACCCACATTGGCTACCGTTCGTGGGACGAGCCGCGCGAAGGAAATGTAAAACCCAAAGTGACCCGGGTTGCCCCCGAAGAGGCGAAAGTAGGTGGATACATCTTCACTGAAAAAAATGGAGTCGTGGTAATGGAAGGCGAACATTATTTCGAAACCAAGGCAACCGATAAAACGAAATGGACGGTAATTCCTGATTTGGGACGTACGCTTTCGGGCATTGCCTTAATGCCTTATACCGAAAAAACCGATGGCGCATCCATTTCGTACAAGATGAAACTCAATCCCAAAGCCGACAGCATCAAGGTTTGGATATTCTTCGACTGTGCCTTGCCATTCAAAAAAGGCGGTCACAACGTTGCTGCATCGTTCAACGGAAGCACCGAGAAAATTTGGAACATCAATGCCGATTTGAATTGGAAAAACAACTATTCGAAAATGTACCCCGCTGGTGCTGCACGTATGATCGATACATCCACAATATTAACCTTGCCCAAAAGCCACGACGGAACTTTCACCCTGAATATTCGTCCGCTCGATCCGGGCGTGGTTGTTTATAAAGTGGTAATCGACAATGTCGGTTTTGAACGCACGCATTTGAAAATGGATGAGAGTCCTTATATTCGACAATGAAAAAATTAACAAAGATGAAGAGATGTAAACTAATCGTTTTTTTAGGGTTGCTTGTGTTAACAACAAGCGTTTTTTCTCAGGGAAACAAGAATGATGGAGCGAACGCAACAACCCGCATTTTCAAATACACTAACCCGATTACTCGTGATTCTACTATTTCAATGCGCGACCATTGCATTCTTAAAGTGGGCGAGAAATGGTATTGCACCGGAACATCTAATCCGGTGTGGACAGGCCCCAATCCGGGAGTCCGCTTGTTGGTTTCCGACGACATGATCAACTGGAAGCAACATTCGTGGCTAATCGATGCCAGCAAACTGCCAGCCGATTGTCCGTACAACGGAAGGTTTTGGGCACCCGAAATTCATTTTATCAAAGGAAAATACTGGCTTACTGTCAACAGTGGAAAAGTTACCGCCGCAGACCCAAAAGGAATGGCAACGCACAGTGTTTGGCTGTTCTCGTCCGACAAAGTGACTGGCCCTTACAAATTAGTGAATGGCCCGCTCACCCCGCAATACAACAACGATGCAACTATTTTTGAAGACGAAGATGGCCAAGTCTATTTTTATTGTAGCGGGAATGGTCTGTTTCAGGCAAAAATTGATTTGGAAACAGGGAAATTGACCACACCTGCTCAAAAATTTCTGGATAAAAAAGAACCCGGTTATCCCGAGTGGATGGTGGGCGGAATAGAAGGCCCATTCGTAGTAAAAAGAGACGGCTATTATTTCATGTTTTTTTCGACATGGACCCGCGGTTACGAAGTTGGGCTTTTAAAATCGAAGAACCCACTTGGCCCTTGGGAGCTGGTATCGCGCGAAACCATTTTCGGCACCCGAAAAAAAGGGTATCGTCCAGAGCTGGCTATCGAAGGCAAGTATGACCACCTAAAGTTTCAGGATACACAAGATCCTTATTGCGAAACTGGCCACAATGCGTTGTTTATTGGTCCCGATGGAAACTTGTGGAATTCGTGTCATTACACGATGTTCGAAAAGCGGCCTTATCCCTATTGCCAAACTTTTGAGTCTTGGGAGCTAACACCGCAAATGGGCATCGAACCTATTCATTACAAAGATGGTCGGTTTTACATTAGCGGACCAACGTGGACAGAACAAGTAATTGAGTATAAAGCAAAACAATAAGATCAACCTAAATCTGAAGATTATGTCTTTTTCATCTGGCATTCGGTTAATAACAATAAGCCTTCTGGTCGTTTTATGCGTTCAAAAGCTGAATGCCCAAGATGCCGATTCTGTTAAGAATACTAGTCTTTATAAAGATTTCAAGACTGAATTTATATGGGAGGCAAAAGTTAAGATTGCCAACATGATAAATGTAGGCGAAAGCAAACGAGGAGAACGGAGGATTATACCCATTACAGGTGGTTCATTTGTTGGACCAAGAATAAAAGGTGAAGTTTTGCCGGGCGGGGAAGATTGGCAATTGGTGCGCCCCGACGGCGATACCGAGCTTAATGCCCGCTACCTTCTGAAAACCGATGATGGACATGTAATTCAGGTAATCAATCAGGCTTTGATCCATGTTGATGAGAAGAGCAAGGTTTTTTACTGCAAATCGGTACTCGATTTAGAAGCGCCCAAAAACAGTCACTACGATTATCTCAACCATGCCATTTTTATTGGAACATTGAAAATGCCCGAGCTAAAACAGGGCGAGGAGCCTTATGTGGTCATAGGGGTTTATAAATTACTTTAAAAAACAGGAAGATAATTAAGTATAAGCTTCTCTAAAAGCATCAATAATAATGTGAAACAGTAAATATCCTTGTTGATAACAGTAATAAATTCCTTTCTAATTATTGTTTATTCAGCCAGTGGAATATGATTCAAAAATTAGTTTAAAAGTTTGATTTCATGAAAATCAGATTAATTAAAAGAGCATCTCAAAGGGTGCTCTTTTTTATTCAAAAATGGGTGAGTTAAATTGAATTATGTTTACTGTATTTGAAAATAGTGCAATAATTTTAAGTGTCATTCATACTTTTATCCAGGATCAAAAATTGAATATCTAAAATTAAAAGTCCAAAACTATATCTCAATTTACTTTTACCTGAAATTTATTTGCAATCAGTCAATTAAATAGGGTAAAATGATAAACATTATGATTAATTCGTGGAGGACAAGAAAGATGAATATTATTTTATATAAATCTTTCGAATTTCTGATTTTAACAAATTCGCTCGTTTTTCTGAATTCATGCGATGTATTTCGCGCAAAAGAGACGAAACCGCCCATAACAGACAACTCACAAGCTTGTTTCGATTATTTTAGTTACAAGGGTGAAGATGATTTTTATAGCAAAAACCCATTACCCGGAGAGGATTATTTCTACAATCCAATTCTTCCAGGTTGGTATTCCGATCCCAGCATTTGTTCGAATGGAGAGGATTACTTTTTAGTGACATCAACTTTCTCTTATTTTCCGGGGGTACCTATTTTTCACAGCAAAGATTTGGTCAACTGGAAACAAATTGGGCATGTACTTAATCGCGAATCACAATTAGTAAATCTTATTGGTCAACATACCAGTGGTGGAATTTTCGCTCCGGCAATAAGCTATAACCCCCACAACCAAACTTATTACATGATTACTACCAATGTTGGTGCTGGTAATTTCTTCGTGAAAACAAAGGATCCGTTTGGCTCTTGGTCTGAACCAATAATGTTGACTGAGGTTCAAGGTATAGACCCCTCCTTCTTTTTCGATGATGATGGCAAAGCCTACATCGTTAATAACGACGCACCCGAGGGGCCTGCAAAATATGATGGACACAGAGCCATCAGGGTACAGGAATTCGATGTAAATACAGATAAGACGTTTGGCCCTCGAAAGGTTTTAGTCGATGGGGGCATTCATCCCGAAGAAAAACCAATTTGGATTGAAGGGCCTCACATTTACAAAATTAATGGTCAATATTTTCTCATGGCTGCTGAAGGGGGCACTAGCGTAAACCATTCCGAAGTTATTTTGCGCGGAAACTCTCCGATGGGTTCCTTCAAGGCATGGAGCAAGAACCCGATATTAACCCAGCGTCATCTCGATCCGAAAAGGAACGAACCCATTACTTGTGCAGGGCACGCCGACCTAATTCAATCCAATGAAGGCGATTGGTGGGCTGTTTTCCTTGCCTGCCGACCTATTAATGGTCAGTTTGAGAACCTTGGCCGCGAAACATTTCTGATGCCTTTGAGGTGGAGCGACGACGGTTTTCCATTTATAACACAAGGCGACGAGCTAATTCCGATGGTTTCGCAGCGTAAAGGCGTAAAACGTGACACCATTGTAACCTTCGGAAATTTTGAAAAGCGCGACAATTTTGATTCTACAAAACTTGGGTTGGAATGGATGACCTTAAGAACTTCAGCGAATGGACTGTATTCATTGACTGAGAATACTGGTTATCTCTCGTTGAAATGTGCCGATGTAAATGCCACCGAGAAGAAAACACCCTCTTTTGTGTGCCGACGTATTCAGCACCACAAGTTTGAATGTGCTACTAAGTTGTATTTCAATCCTACTGATACCACTGAATCGGCAGGGCTTTTACTCTACAAAGATGAAAGACATCAATATTATTTATCGGTGGGACTTAGTGGTAGTAAGAAAAGCATTCAGCTTAACATGATTTCAGATACTGGAACCGAAGTATTAACAAAAGAAACAGTTTCGAAAACTGATGGGCCAGTCCAATTAAAGGTCGTTTCACAAGGCACTTTTTTTGATTTTTATTACTGTGTAAAAGAGAATCAGTGGAATAAATTGTGCTCGAACATCGATGCCAACTTTTTATCAACAGCCAATTCATTCGGTTTTACAGGAACAACTATCGGCATGTATGCCACAAAAAAGAAATAGTGAAGCCTTGAGTGAAAAATCAAAATAAAAAGAGAAGTACACAATACTAGAGAAATATAATTAAACTTTTTAAAACAAAATCTATGATGAAAATTAAAGACCAAGACCGATTAAAAGTAGATCGGACTTTCAGATGCAGAAAACTTCCAAAAGAGATTTTCTTTTCAAAGACTATCATGTATTGCCATTATTAGATATTTAGATCGATTAAATTACTTCAGATTAATTAGTTATATAATGGAAAGAAAAATAAAGAATTTACATCAAATTATTTCCATACCAGAAACTACTAGTTGGAAATCATTGTTGACAAGATTTTTGTTCTTATTTATTATCCTGACCAGTACAACAGCATTTGCACAAAACAAAATAACTGTCAAAGGATTGGTTATCGATGAAAACAGAAATCCGGTCATTGGGGCAACTGTTGTATTAAAAGGTACAACAACCGGTATTTTAACTGATGTTAACGGCGAATTTTCACTTTTAATTCCTGGAGGTAAGCAAATACTTGCTATTTCATTTGTAGGAATGGAGTCTAAAGAGGTAGTTCCCGACGGACAATATCTTACTGTAGAATTGAAAGAATCAAGAACTCAACTTTCCGAGACTATTATTGTTGGCTATGGAAGCCAAAAGAAAGAAAGTGTTGTAGGGGCGATATCCCAGACTAAAGGTGAGGTACTGGCAAAAGCCGGTGGTGTATCTAACGTTGGGGCTGCCCTTACGGGTAACATCCCGGGTATTGTTACTGTTCAAGGAACCGGTAAGCCTGGCGAAGAAGACCCAATTATTTACATTAGGGGGCAAGGTACCTGGAACAATAGTACTCCACTTGTATTGATCGATGGGATAGAACGTTCGATGTCGGGACTTGATGTAAACTCTGTCGAAAGCATATCTGTTCTTAAAGATGCATCTGCAACAGCAGTGTTTGGTGTAAAAGGGGCTAACGGGGTTATCCTTATCACTACCAAAAGGGGTAGTGAAAGTAAAACAAGCATTACTATTAATTCGAATGCAACCTTGAAAATCCCTTCAAAGCTCCCTGGAAAATACGATTCGTATGATGCCCTCCGCATCCGAAATATGGCCATTGAGCGCGAGCTTGCATTAAGTCCAAGCTCATGGGATTACTATACTCCTTCTGCTGAGTTAGAAAAATACCTTAATCCTTCGAGCATTGAGGAGGCTGAATTGTATCCTAATGTCGACTGGCAGGAAGAAACTTTTAAAGATTTTGCCATGTCTTACAATACCAATATAAACATTGCCGGAGGATCGTCATTTGTTAAATATTTTGCAGCCATCGATTACCTTAACGAAGGCGACCTTTTGAAAGTACGCGATAATGGTAAAGGTTATAACCCGGGTTACGGGTATAACAGACTTAATTTCAGAAGCAACCTCGACTTTAACCTTACCAAATCAACCAAATTAGCGGTTAATCTTTCTGGCTCACACGGCATGAAACAAGATACTTGGAGCGGGTTCGAATATACAATATGGCAGAGTGCTTATACCATGGCTCCCGACATTTTCCCAGTACAGTATAGCGATGGCTACTGGGGGTATTGGTTGCAAGATATTCAGGCGTTGAACTCAGTGCGTATCATGTCGAACAGCGGTGTTCGCAAAACCAAAACCACAACACTTAATACCGACTTTACCCTCAACCAAGATTTAAGCATGTTGTTGAAGGGACTTAGCGCGAAAGGAACATTCTCGCTCGATAATACCTTTGTTTCAACAGGCGGTATTACCGATCCGGGAGGGTCATTTCAGAAATTGATGACCCCCGATGGTGAAGTATACTATAGGGACAACTCAGGTAACGTAAACTACGACTACACCATACCTGAATGGAGCGTTACCAGCGATGCAATGGACAATACAAAAACTGCGCGAAAGACATTTTATCAATTGCAGATGAATTATGCAACCAAAATTGATAAACATGACATTACAGCGATGGGATTATTCAGCCGCGAGGAAAGCGCAACGGGAAGCGTATTCCCAAGTTTTAGGGAAGACTGGGTATTCCGTACCACTTATAATTATAACGAACGCTATTTTGCTGAGTTCAATGGCTCATACAACGGTTCTGAAAAATTCGGTCAAAGTTATCGTTTCGACTTCTTCCCATCGGCTGCTATTGGATGGATGTTGACCAATGAGTCTTTCATGAAAAATGTCAGTTGGCTGGATAAGTTTAAAATCAGGGGTTCTTATGGCCTTGTTGGAAATGACATGATTGTACAGCCATGGGATGCGAATTATAATAAACTACGTTGGTTGTATCAAACTCAATGGGCTTATGGTGGTGTAGCTAACTTGGGCACTACAGGCAGTGCTCAAAGCCCCTATAAATGGTACAAAGAATCTATAATTGGTAATCCCGATCTTCATTGGGAAACGGTCGAAAAAGCAAATATAGGTTTTGAATGCACATTATTTGATGGCTTAATTGAGGGTAATGTCGATATTTTCCGCGATTATCGTTATGATATTCTCATACAAGGTAGCGATAGGGCAGTACCCGATTATTTTGGGGGGACAGCTCCGGTAGCAAACCTTGGTGAAACAGTGGTGAAAGGGTATGAGGTCGAGTTGAAATTCAACCACAAGTTTGCGAATGGAGTACGTGTTTGGGCTAATGGCAATATGACCAGCGCAAGAGATATAGTAATCGAAAGCGATGATCCTGAACTACTACCCGATTACCAAAAAGATGAGGGATTTCCTATTGGGCAATACCGTTCGCAATTGCTTAGTGGATTCTATAATACATGGGATGAGGTTTATGGTAGTGGAGTGCTGAATGCTTATGACGACCAGAAATTGCCAGGCAACTACAATATAGTTGATTTTAATGCTGATGGAATTATTGATAGTTATGACTCAGCTCCGAATGCATATCCCGAAAGACCCCAAAATGCCTATAACTTCACATTGGGAGCCGAGTACAAAGGTTTTAGCGCTTTTGTTCAGTTTTATGGGGTTAATAATGTTACCCGCTACATGTCGTACAGCAACTTCCCGGTCAAAACCAATGCGGTCTTCGATCAGGGAACCTATTGGTCAAAAGATAATACAAATGCCGACTCATTCCTTCCACGTTGGGCTACCATTATGCAAAACACAGGAAATTATTACGCCTACGATGGCTCTTACTTGAGGTTAAAGAACGCAGAAATTGCCTACACTTTCGATGCAAACAAAGTAAAGAAATTGGGAATGAAATCACTGAAAATTTTTGTGAATGGAAATAACTTATGGTTGTGGACAAAAATGCCTGATGATCGTGAGTCAAACCTTGGCGGAAATGGCGGAGGCGGAGCCTACCCAACAGTGAAGCGTATCAATCTTGGGGTGAATGTTGTTTTCTAAATATGAGGACTATGAAAAAAATGATGAATAAAATAGTAATAATTAGCATACTTGCTTTTGGGATGGGATTTGCATCGTGCGAAGATTATCTCGATAAATCTCCCGATGCCGGAGTATCGGCAGACGATGCTTTCGGAAATTTTATCAGTTTTCAGGGGTTCACCGAAGAACTTTATTATTGTATTCCCGATTATACCAAAGCGACATGGGTTAGCGACTGGAATATTGGAGATGAAATGCTGGCTACAACTGGCGCTAACTGGCGCTTGGGTGTTGCATTCGATAATGGAAACTATTGGGATTGGATGAACAGTGGTTGGGGACAGAGCTACATCGGAAACACTACTAACGATGTGAATACCGACAACGATGCTTTTACCAAAAACTATTATCCATTGTGTTGGTACGGAATCCGTAAAACGAATGTTGGACTTGAAAACATTGATAAGTTGGTAGAAGCAAGCCAGGAAGAAAAAGACATTATTAAAGGTCAGCTTCTTTTCTTCCGTGGGTTTTTCCATTTCCAGCTAATGAGTTTTTGGGGCGGATTACCATACATCGATGAAGTTCTTGCTTCTCAGAAGATGGATTTTCCCAGATTATCCTATCAGGAAACCGCATTAAGAGCAGCGGAAGACTTATCTGCTGCAGCCGAACTTTTACCAGCAAACTGGGACAATACTACGGTAGGTCAAAGAACGGTTGGCAATAATAATCAGCGCATTACTAAATCAGTTGCTTATGCTTATTTGGGAAAAAACTTGCTTTATGCTGCAAGTCCATTAATGAATTCTGTCTCTACTGGGAATAAGAGTTATGATGCCGACCTGTGTAAAAAAGCTGCCGAAGCTTTTTACAAATGCCTTAATTTGTCGGATACAGGTGAAGCATTCTACAAGTTGACCTCTTGGGATGTATACGACGGTAACTTCTACACCAACGATGGAACAGTTCCCGGTTACCCTGAAACGATGTTGGCCGCACCGGCATATAATGGGGGCGGTTCGTTCTACGCAAGTTTCTCATTGTTTTTTCCTCCGGGGCTTGGAGGCGACGGGAACATGGTTTCACCTTCGGCAAGCTATGTCAAGAACTTTGGGATGGCTAATGGATTGCCCATCGATGCTGCTGGTTCAGCATATAATGAGGCCGATCCATGGAGCAACCGCGATCCGCGTTTCTACAAATCAATTGTATACGATGGGGTCAGGGTCGTTCAGGGAAGTGGCGCTGAAGCTTATCGGTATGCCAATCTCTATAATGAAGGAAATTACCGCAATGATGGCACTGGTAGCCGTAGCGGTTATATGTCGCGTAAATTTATCAATCTTACGCTCAATAATTCCGACAATGTTGGCCGTAATATCATCATTCTTCCAGCTTATCTTCGATTAGCCGATGTTTATTATATGTATGCTGAAGCGGTACTCCATGGTTATGGTTCTGCTACTAGCAGTTACCCCGGGTATATTACTGCAGTTGAAGCCGTCAATAAAGTACGGGCAAGGGCTGGAGTTCCAGAGATTGATGCCAGATTTGTTGGTTCGAAGGAAGCATTTATGGATGAAATCATCCGTGAAAGGGCCGTTGAACTTTTCTGTGAAGCAAATATCCGCTTTATGGATTTACGCAGGTGGATGATTGCTGAGGATAAGAAGTATAAAGAAAAAACAGCAATTGATTTCGATCGTGGAGAAGATGGTAGGCCAATCAATATGAAAGAACGAGTAGTGATGAATAGGGTGTTTGAAAGCAAACATTATTGGTTGCCGCTTCCAACCGATCAGGTAACCCTTTATCCTGCTTTTAATCAGAATCCCGGATGGTAGTAGACAACGAAAGATTTACTGATAAGGCAAATCTGAATGGGTCATACAGATAAGATCAAATGAACGATCGTAAAATTTAAAACGAAACGAAATGAAATACATAAAAATAGGAATGATTTTATGCGTTATGCTTTCTTTCTTCCATTCGAAGCTTAGAGGGCAGGATTCTACTACCATCGTAATTGAAGCAATAGTGAGTAGCGAAGATGGAAAACCAATTGCCGATGCTTCAGTATATGGAGGCGAGGGAACTATAGTGAAATACTCCGATGCTTCTGGTAATGTAGTTATTGAAGTGCTTTCAAATACAATTTTGTATGTTAAAGCCAATGGGTATATCGCCCAAACTTTTACAGCAAGTACTTCAATTAAGAAGTTTATCCTTATCGAAGATGATGGAACTCAAAAGGTAAGAGTGGCTTTTTCATCAGTCGACAAAAAAGACCTGGGTGGGGCTATAACCGTTGTGAACCCGGAAGAATATATCAATTACGACTACTCTCAAAATACATCGACAAGCATATATGGGCGCGCCGCTGGTCTTATGGGTGGATCAAACATCTGGGGTATGTCTGACATGTTGGTAATGATTGATGGAGTACCCCGGAATATGAGTGATATAATGATTGATGAAATTGATCAGATTACTGTATTGAAAGGAGTAAACGCTGTAGCTCTTTATGGAAGCCATGCCGCCAAGGGGGTTGTGCTTATCACTTCAAAAAGGGGTGAGGCATTCAATCGGAAAATTAATATTCGTGCAAGTGCAGGTTCTGCATCACCAATTATATTGCCTAAATATTTGGGCTCGTCCGATTATATGACACTTTATAACGAAGCCCGTGAAAACGATGGTCTTGCACCTTCGTTCAGCGAGGAAATCATTACTAATTACCGGGATGGCAATTCATATAAGTATCCCAGCATTGATTATTATTCATCCGAATATCTTAAAGACCAATTTTACACAAGCAATTTGGCTACCGAATTTTCGGGGGGAAACAACAATGCAAGGTTCTATTCAAATATTGGATGGTCAAGTAGTTCTTCTTTGTTGAAAGTTGGTGAAGCCAATAAAAATAAGTCGAATCGTTTTAATATCAGAGGTAACATCGACCTGAAAATAAACAGTTTTATTACCAGCAACATCGATGTTTCAATTGTATTAGGAGATAGTCGTAGTGGCGTATCAGACTATTGGTGGTCAGCGTCAACTTTATTACCTCACAAGTATACCCCGTTGTTGCCTATCGATAAAATATCGGCAAATGCCGATAGTGCGCTTATTTTGGCCAAGGGTAGTAAAAACGTTGTCGATGGCAACTACCTTTTGGGAGGATCGCAGGAAACAATGACCAATACCTTTGCCGACCTATATGCAGGTGGTTATTATAGAATCATCAGCAGGAATCTACAAATTGCGAATGGCATTAATGTCGATTTGGCTAAAATTACAAATGGCTTATCGTTTAATACAAAAATTTATACCGACTATGCCAATGCTTATCTGCAATCGATTACAAATACGTATGCTGTTTATGCCCCAACTTGGGGTACCGGGGCAAGCGCTGATTCAATCGTTGGTCTTACCAAATTTAATTCAGACTCTCGCTCCGGGACTCAAAATGTAAGTGCATCGGCTCAAAAAAGGACATTGGGAATGTCGGCTCAATTCAACTATGTGAAAACATTGAATGAAAAGCATAATATCTCGGCTATATTACTCGGTTCAGCAACGTCGATTAACCAAAACGGAGTATTTCAGGCATCGAACAATACCAATATGGGATTGCAACTGGCTTATAACTTTGATCACAAGTATTGGGTCGATTTTAGCGGGGCATTCGTAAACTCAACCAAGCTACCTGCTGGCAATCGCACAGCATTTTCTCCAACAGTAGGTTTGGGATGGCTTTTGAGCAGTGAAGGATTCCTTTCGGAAGTTGATGCAATCGACCATTTGAAAATCTCGGCTTCGGCAGGCATTTTGAATACCGATCTGGAATTCTATGGTTATTATTTATATGATAATATCTTTTCTTCACAAGACTGGTTTTCGTGGTATGATGCTACGTATTCAAGCCGGGCTACAACCTCAAATTATGGTGCTAACCCAAAACTGGGTTTTGCACAAAGAAAAGAGGTTAATTTAACCATCGAAGGTGTTTTCTTTAATAAACTGTTAACCGTTCAAACCTCTTTGTTCCTTAATCAAATGGACAAATTGCCAACACAACAGTTTACCAAATATCCCGAATACATGAGCGATTTTGTCCCTTACTCGAATTATAACTGCAATCAGTACAGTGGGTTGGATTTAATGGTTAACCTGAATAAGAAAATGGGTGAAGTGGACCTCAATTTAGGAGTGAATGCTACCTATTATAATTCAAAAGTAATCAAGAGGGAAGAATTGTTTGCCGATGCTTATATGCTCAGAACGGGGAAACCGGTAGATGCAATTTTCGGTCTTGTCAGCGATGGTTTCTTTGATGATGAAACCGAGATATCTAACAGTGCTGCACAGGCTTTTGGCGATGTTATGCCAGGCGATATTAAATACGTTGATCAAAATGGGGATAAAATCATAAATGAGCGGGATGAAGTTATGATTGGCCGCTGGAGTGCTCCATTATTTTGTGCATTGAATTTTTCTGTTTCTTATAAAAACATCGTTTTATTTGTTCAAGGTGCAGGTATTCTGGGGGGTGATGGAATGAAAAGTGGAAACTATTACTGGGTCGATGGCGATGACAAATATTCAGAAGTGGTGCTTGACCGTTGGACAGAAGAAACTAAAGCCACTGCTACTTATCCCCGTTTAAGTTCGCAAACCAACAATAACAATTACCGTTATTCTGATTTCTGGATGATCTCGACCGATAGGTTCGATATAACAAAGGCACAGTTAACCTATAATCTGCCAGATCAGGTTTTGCGAAAATCGAAAGTCATTCGAGAATTTAGCGTTTTTGCTAATGGTGTGAACCTTATTTCCTTTTCGAAAAATAGGGATGTTATGAATCTGTCTGTTGGTTCATCGCCACAGTGTAGATATTTTAACCTTGGAGTTAGCATGAAGTTTTAAAGATTGTTGTTCACTTTAAAAAATGATCGAAATGAATAAAAAAATAATAATACTGATACTGATGGCTTTGGCTTTCACAAGCTGTGAAGATTTATTATCTCCAGCCGATGAAAACCGTCAGACGCTTGAGGATATCTACGATGATCCAAGTTTTGCCGAAGGATTGCTTCTGAATGCCTATACAAGACTTCCGACGAATTACTACTCGTTCAGCGAAGTAGCTACCGATGATGCCGTAACGAACGATAAATTTAGTGGCTATCTGACTATGGCTACAGGACAATGGTCGGCAATCAATAATCCAGTGTCACAATGGGACAATGCCTATACTGCTATCATGTATATCAACAAATTTCTTGCTGAGACCGATAAGGTTGAATGGTCTTACACAAGCGAAGTTGCAAATTCACTGTTTAACGATCGGCACAAAGGCGAAGCCTACGGACTTAGAGCACTCTACATGTTATATCTGCTCCAAACCCACGCTGGATTTAGTTCTTCAGGCGAATTACTTGGAGTGCCAATTATAACCGATGTTCTTGATGTCAACTCAGATTTTAATCGTCCAAGGAATAGTTTTGAAGAATGCATGCAGCAAATTTACAGCGACCTAAATAAATCGGAAGAGTACCTGCCTCTTGATTATACTGACTTAACGGATGTTTCACAGCTTCCAGTCAGGTATAATGATGTTAGTGTAGAGGAATACAACAGGGTTTTTGGTTCTGTAAATGTTCAACGATTATCGGGGCGGATAGTAAAAGGTATAAGGGCAAAAGCTGCTTTACTTGCAGCAAGCGATGCCTTTAATCCAACGTCAACATCAAAATGGGATGATGCTGCAAAATATGCTGCAATTGTTATTGATTTGAACGGAGGAATTAGTGCCCTTGATAAAAAAGGACATACCTTTTACAAAGTATCGCAGGTAAATGCAATAAGCCTTGCTAACGGAATTGATCAACCTGAAATGTTATGGAGAGGAAATAAAGAAGGTAGTTCAGGCTCTATTTCTAGGGAACAATTATGTTTTCCACCTACGCTCTATGGCAATGGACGTATTAACCCAACTCAAAACCTTGTTGATGCTTTCCCAATGGCTAACGGATATCCAATTGATAATCCAAATAGCGGCTACAACCCATCATCTCCTTATTTGAACCGCGATCCCCGGTTGACCGAATATATTATTTATGACGGAAGTAAATTGTCAAGTAAAACTATTCGCACCAAAATTGGAAGTGGAAACGATGCGGTAGATGCAATAAAAACATCGACACGTACAGGTTATTATTTGAAGAAACTTTTACGCGACGATGTCAATCTTGATCCCGCTGCTACGCAGGCAAAACAGCACTATCAACCACGTATAAGGTATACCGAAATTTTCCTGATTTTTGCCGAGTCAGCTAACGAAGCATGGGGGCCCGACGGTACAGGATCCGTTGGTTATTCTGCCCGGAACGTAATTGCTGCAATTCGACAAAGGGCGGGCATTAAACAACCCGATAATTACCTTGCATCTATAAACAGCAAAGAAGAAATGAGAAATCTGATCAGGAACGAAAGAAGGTTGGAGCTTTGTTTTGAAGGATTCCGTTTTTGGGACCTGCGTCGCTGGAAAGAAGACTTAACTACTCCAGCGTATGGCGTTCGTATTTCCGAAAGTGATTTCCAAACAGCTACTGTTGAAGAAAGAAAATACAGCGATTTCATGTACTACGGGCCTTTACCCTACAATGAAGTACTTAAAGCAAATTTAGTACAGAATGCAGGTTGGTAAAATCTTTAAACCATTAAACATTTTTTGAAATGAAAAAAATCATTTATACAGCAATAATAGCATTAACAGCCCTAACGGCCTGCCATAATCAAGATTGGGGATTCCCCGACTTTGATTATACAACTGTATACTTCCCATATCAATCACCTGTTCGGACTATAATTCTTGGTGAGGATATTTATGATAACACCTTAGATAATCAGCATAAATGCCTGATAACAGCGACCATGGGTGGTGTTTATGAAAACAAGAAGGATGTTTCAATTGATGTTGTTGTCGATAATTCTTTGTGCGATAGCCTCAAATTTGGAACAGTTGATGGCGAAGATATTTTAGCTATGCCTTCAAATTACTACTCACTTTCTGAGAATAAGAAAATTGTTATTCCTTCTGGAAAATTTATTGGGGGTATTGAAGTACAGTTATCCGATGCATTTTTTGCCGATCCTTTGGCAATAAAAAACACGTATGTTATTCCGCTTCGAATGACATCAGTAGCCAATGCTGACTCAATTTTAAGTGGTAAATCAAGCAATTTAAATCCTAATCCTTTTCTTACATCAGATTGGGTAACAGTGCCTAAGAATTATATACTTTATGCTGTGAAATATATTAATCCCTGGCATGGATCTTATTTGCGTAGGGGTATTGATATCGGAAAGGGGAATAATGGAATCACTTCTCTTGATACTTCAATTGTATATCACAAAAAATACGTTGAATGGGATCAGGTTGTAAGTATGAAAACAATCTCGATGAACGAAGTTTCAATGTCATTGACTACGCGTGATAAAGGAAATACATCAGATATTCCATTTGTACTCAAACTTAAATTTGACAACTCTGGAAAATGTTTGGTTTCAAATCCCGATACTGTAAATTATATAATTACAGGTTCTGGTGAGTTTGTAAACGATGGAGATATGTGGGGTGGTGAAAAGAAAGACGTTATGCATCTTAAATACCAAATTGATTTTGGGACATCAACACATTCGTTTACCGATACAATTGTGATGCGCGACAGGCAGGTGAAGTTTGAAACCTTTACCCCGGTTGTTTTTTAGATTTTAGTTAGGTTAGATTAGTTAAACTCTACAAAATCTCAGATTGGAGTGGTAACATATCTCTGATTTGAGATTTGTTTTATTTTAATTTTTTTGAAAATGATTTATTGTTATTTGTTATCGTTTGTGCTAGCGGCCAGTGTATTAGTAGATTTTTCTGCTCTATTGAAAATCAGTTTTGTAACTTCCGATGGAAAAAATTGGCTTTGGGTGAAATTAAAGGTTTCGATAATAATTGGAAATTCAGTAACAATAATGCGGTTGGCAACCAAAAGGTGAAACAGGCAAAACGTGTAAATAGAATGCAAATGATTTGATTACTGCAAAAATAAGAGGGAATAATATTTTGTAATAATTAATATTGTGAAAAGAGAATTCAATATAAGCCAATAAAAAATATTAAAGATGAAAAAAATAATCGGTGTTTTAATTTTTGCGATTTTATCAATTTCTTCATTTGCTGAAAATGGTCATAACCTTTGGTTGCGAAATACAGGCAACAAATCTGTAAATGTGGTTTGTGTAAAAAGTTCACCAACACTCAATATTGCAAAGCAGGAACTGAAGCAAGGCTGGCAAGGTGTGGATGATGCATCGGTTGAGTTTCGGGTTATGGCAGATAAAGCAATCAAAGGTGATGGCTTTAAATTAAGTCAGAATGCAATTCAGGCCAATACTGAATCTGGTATTTTATACGGCGTGTATGAATTGTTGCGTCGCCAGCAAACTGGTGAAGCCGTTTCGGATGCGGTCATTAATCCTTCGTATGAACTTCGTTTACTGAATCATTGGGATAACCTTGACGGAACCATTGAACGGGGATATGCCGGACTTTCTATTTTTTGGCGAAAGGGTGAAGATGCTTTAGTTGTTTCAAATAACGATAAGGTTCTTTGGCAGGAATATGCCCGAGCCAATGCTTCGATAGGAATTAACGGTTCGGTACTAAACAATGTGAATGCCTCGCCTGATATGCTGACCATAGATATTCTCAACCGCACGAAAGCAATTGCCGAGGTTTTGCGTCCTTATGGGATTAAAGCCTATCTGTCAATCAAGTTTTCGTCGCCATCGATGATTGGTGGTTTGAAAACATCCGATCCGCTCGATCCAGAAGTGATTAAATGGTGGAACGCAAAGGCGAAAGAGATTTACAGCATGATTCCCGATTTTGGAGGATTTCTGGTAAAAGCCAACAGCGAGGGACAGCCCGGTCCACAGGATTTTGGACGTACCCATGCCGATGGTGCCAATATGCTCGCCGATGCCCTTCGTCCGTATGGAGGTATCGTAATGTGGAGGGCTTTTGTTTACACTCCTTCAAGTGAAGACAGGGCAAAGCAAGCGTATAATGAATTTACACCGCTCGACGGTCAATTTCGCGATAATGTGATTATTCAGGTTAAAAACGGACCTGTCGACTTTCAGCCTCGCGAACCTTTCAGCCCGCTTTTCGGTGCCATGAAAAAGACAACCGTAATGCCCGAATTGCAGATCACTCAGGAATATCTTGGACAATCAGTCCACTTGGTATTTTTGTCAACCATGTGGGAAGAATTCCTGAAAAGCGATACTTATCAGGAAGGTGTAGGAAGTACGGTTGCCCGCTGTACCGATGGAAGCATATTCCCGCAAAAACATTCAGCAATTGCCGGTGTATCGAACATCGGGTTGGATGCCAACTGGTGTGGCCATCACTTTGCACAGGCCAACTGGTACGCCTTTGGCCGGTTGGCCTGGAACAACCAGCTAACCAGCGGGCAAATTGCCGATGAATGGATCAAACTCACTTTTCAACAATCATTAAAAGAAGCCAATACAAAAGATTGGACTGAAAATTTTCTGAATCCGGTGATACAAATGATGATGGAAAGTTGGGATGCTACCATAAGTTATATGATGCCCTTAGGGCTTCATCATATTTTCGCAGGAGACCACCATTATGGGCCTGGACCTTGGTATGCTCCCAAAGGTCTTCGCTCCGACTGGACTCCTCCTTACTACCACAAAGCCGACAGCATCGGTCTGGGGTTCGACCGTACACCAACAGGAAGTAATGCAACCGGCCAGTATCACGAACCATTGCAATCGCAATTTGACGATGTAAAGACATGCCCTGAGAAATATTTGTTGTGGTTCCATCATTTACCATGGGATTATAAAATGCAGAATGGAAAAACGTTGTGGAATGAATTGTGTTACCGCTACGATACCGGTTTGCAGCAAGTTCGTCAGTTTCAAAAGGTCTGGGATAAGGTTCAGCCCGATGTAGACCAAGAACGGTTTGTTCAGGTTCAAAACAAACTCAGAGAACAGTGCCGAAATGCTCAGATTTGGAAAGATGCCTGCCTGCTTTATTTCCAGCAATTTAGTCAACGACCTATTCCTTATGACATCGAACGTCCGGTAACCGATTTGGGAGCTTTGATAAAGAACGACATGGGAAGACCATGATGAACATTGGTGTTTGTTCCTCATTGTTGTAATTTGGGAAACAAATGCTTACTCTTAGATTCAATGAAATACTAATAATGTGATCGAAAAGAATGTGAATAAATCCATTATCTAATCATGTGTCGAAGCCGAATCTGTTTTGTAGTAATATTTCTTTTAGCTGTTCTGCCACAGTTTGTTTTTGGGCAAAAAATACGGTTTTATAGTTCAGAACAGGGGCTGCCTAATAGCTTGGTTCATAGGGTTTCGCAAGACGAATGGGGCTATATTTGGCTTGCCACCGAAAACGGTGCGAGCTATTTCGATGGTATGCGTTTTACCACCTTTCGTCACGACAACAGCCCTGGCACCATTTCAAGCGACCTTGTTAAGGTAGTGTACACCGACAGCAAGGGGGTTTGTTGGGTAGGCTCCTCGTTTGGACTCCAAATTTTCGATCGTGAAAATAACGTATTTCGGAATTTCCCGTTACAATATCCTTCTTTCACAGGGACTTTCTATGTGTCATCGATTACCGAAAGTAAAGATCATGAAAAACTTTTAGTCTCAGTAGCTGGATTCGGGATTGCCGTTTATGATGAAAAAACGCATCAGATTGACTTGGAAACGACTGAGAGGTTGAAAGAAATATATGGCAATAATTTTCTGGGGAATCTGTTTTTCGATTCCGATGGTTTTCTATGGTCTTTTTCAGAGCAAGGCAATTTTTTCAGGCTTAACTTTCAAACAAAATCCCTTGACAAGTTGAGGTGGAGCCAGGATCTGACAGAATTATCCAAAAAGATTGTTGTTTCAGCCATAACTGAAGATCCGGTAACCAAAAACATACTTATAGGCACCTACAATCATGGACTCTTTATTTTTGATCGGTCTCTTGGATACATCAGGAAGCAGAAAGGAGGATCATCGTCGAAATACCGTATTCGTGCATTATTGGCTGAAACAAAGAAAGGGAATGACAACGAATTAAATATTTGGGTAGGTTCTGAGGATTCAGGGCTCAAAAAATTCGACAGATATCGGGAAGAAATTATCAAACCCGATTTTCAATATGCCCCCATTGACCTTGATAATTGCAAAGTACATTCTATCATACAGGATGCACAGGGAAACATTTGGGCTGGGATTTTTCAGAAAGGATTATTGATCATCCCTAAATCGACAAACGATTTTGAATATTTAAAATTATCCACTTCTCAAGGTTCCATGAGCGTAAACATTGCTTGCGCAACTTCTATTACACGCGATAACATCGGTGATTTATGGGTCGGTACCGATGGCGGAGGTCTTTTTAGGATTTCGAAAAATGGGATGAAAACCCTTTATACCAGCGAGAATACTCCTCTTCCCAACAATGCAATACTTACTCTGACAACCGACAAACGGGGTACTATGTGGATTTCGACATACATGGGAGGAATTACAACATACAGCCCAGCCAAAGGGTTTCAATCATACAGCAACGAAGTTGAATTACAAAAAGTTCAATGTACTCTTTACGATGCAAAGAACGATAAACTTTATATGGGCACTCTAGGTTCTGGTGTTAAAGCTCTCTCTTTTTCTGATAAAAAAATAAACACATTCCCCAAACCTGATTTTTTGGGCTGGGTTAGTTCACTTTGCCTCGATGCTTCTGGAAATTTGTGGGTTGGACTTACAGAAGGGATTCGCTGTTTTAATACAGAAAACGGCGAGGAGATGTATTCCGATCTTTCAACCAAAATGAAAGGGATTTCTATTAGCACTTTACTAGAAGATAAAGATGGTTCCATGTGGGTTGGTTCGCATAATGGTTTGTACCATTTTCAAAAAGAAACCAATAAACTTTCCCTGTTTTCTAAAGCTGATGGTTTACCAAGTAACCGAATCTGTGCAATTCAACAGGATGAAGAAGGGAATCTTTGGATTAGTACTTTTAATGGATTGTCCCAATTTAATCCTGAAAAGAAGGGCTTTAAAATTTTTTATGCATACGATGGGCTACAGGATAACGAGTTTAGGATGAAATCCAGCTTTAAAGACCACAATGGGAAAATGTTTTTTGGCGGCATTAATGGAATTACAGCTTTCTATCCCAATAGAATTCAGGGCGAAGAAAAGCTCTTGTCTAAAATAAATTTCTCGCAACTTACGGTCCTCAATCAGAGTGTGAGTTATGACGAAGCGCTTGGCAAGAAGAATACCCTTGACAGGCATATCTCTCAGGCCCGCCAAATTACCTTAAAGAATAACCAGAATGTTTTCTCTTTGGAATTTACCGTTCTGGAATATGCCAATCCTCAAAAAGTAGTTTACGGTTATCTTTTAGAGGGGTTTGATAAAGATTGGCGATATACCAGTTCAAATAACAGATCGGCAACTTACACGAACCTGACCGAAGGATCGTATGTGTTTCGCGTAAAAGCTTTTTTTGAAGGTAGTTCAGACGAACAAAACGTGATTTATAACGATATAAACATCAGAATACTACCGCCTTGGTATAAATCGTTGTGGGCGTATCTTATCTATTTGACGTTGTTCATGCTCACTGTATGGGAGTTTTTGAATTATCTGGTTCGCAGGAAACTTCACATTCAGGAACGTTTGGAGTTTGATAAAAAAGAGATGAAACTTCAAATGTTTACCGATTTAACACACGAAATACGCACCCCGTTTACCTTGGTTATGACCCCGCTCAGATCGATGCGTGAATCGGAAACAGATAGTAAGCGGAAGGAAATGTTTAACTTAATGTACCGCAATGTCCTCAGGATTCTCCGAATGCTCAACCAGCTAATGGATATTCGTAAGATTGATAACCAGCAATTTAAATTGCAGTTTAAAAAAACCGACTTGATCTTTTTTATTCAGGACATTATGAAGTCATTCGATCAACTGGCTATCATGCGTAATATTGATTTTAGGCTGGTTTCGAACTTTGAATCACTTGAAGTATGGATCGATGAGATAAATTTCGATAAAGTTCTTTTTAACATCCTGTCGAATGCCTTTAAATTTACCCCTGACAATGGTTTTGTAATGATTAGTTTAGATACTTTTAGCAATAAACTGCACGAAGGGCTACGTAACAATGTTGATGGATTTGTTGAATTGTGTATTGAAAATTCCGGTCCTAAAATCGATAATAGCGAAATTGAACGTATTTTCGAACGTTTTTATCAAAGCAGCAACAATACAACAAGAGGCGGTTCCGGTATCGGACTTCATCTCGCTAAAATGATTATTGATTTGCACCACGGGAAAATCAAGGCAAAAAATAGCGAAACCGGAGTCTCATTCATCGTCGATATTCCGCTTGGATCAAAACACTTGTCTTCTGATGAAATATCAATCGCCAACAAAACTCAAGAAAGTAATTCAGGTATTCGTGCCGATGAGAATCTCCCAAAAGAAACCCATTACATCGACCTGCCTGAAATAGATGAAGATGTGATTGTTTCGAAAGGAAGCAAATTGAATCGAGCACTGGTTTTTGTAGACGACGATGCCGATTTGGGTAAATATTTCCGAATGGAATTTTCGGACAGATACCATATCGAAGTTTGTACCGACGCTACGGCGGCTTGGAAGGTGATATCTACCACCATCCCCGAGGCCGTTATCACAGATTTATTAATGCCCGATGTAGACGGGATTTCGCTATGCAAAAGAATCAGACAAAATCCCGAAACAAATCATCTGCCGGTGATCATTCTTACCTCTCAAACCGATGAAGAGAGTGAACAACAGTGTATCGAAGTCGGTGCCGACCATTACCTTACAAAACCGATCAATCTCGAACTATTAAAAAGCACCATTTCGCAGGCTATTCAAACGCGCGATACGATCCGGAATAAATACAGGTCGAACATTAAGTCTGATTATAACGAGATCAAGATGAGTTCGCCCGATAGCCGTCTTATTGCTAAAGTAATTGAGACAATCCGTAAGAACATTGAAAACTCTAATTTTGGCGTTGACGACCTTAGTCTTGAAGTAGGATTTAGTCGGGTGCATCTTAACAGAAAACTTCAGGAAAATTTAAATATTTCACCCAGCAACCTCATCAAATCCATACGAATGAAGCAGGCAGCCTATCTTCTCATCAATAATAAGTTAAATGTTTCGGATGTCGCTTTTAAATTAGGGTTTTCATCACATTCCTATTTCTCGAATAATTTTAAAGAATATTTCGGGATGACACCCTCCGAGTTTGTGATGAGATATACTGATTCAGAAGAAAAAGAAAACCTCAACAAGTTATTTGAAGACTAGATGACATGAAGCTGGTTGAAAAACATTCAAGATTTTAAATATTTACAATACTCAAAACTGCCAATACAAATCGTATAATTTCATTTCTGCGATTGTCCTTAAACCCATGGACAAAAAAATGTCTTGTAACTTATTCTTTTCACCATTTATTCTGTCGTTTTCGATAAAAGCTCTAAGAAAACAGATGTTTTCTATTTGTAATAATCAGTATATCAAATATATGAATAGCTGTCAGTCTTTTGTGTGAACTTCAAAAAAGCAGAACGGAGAGTAGCCCCAACGTTTTAAAAACGATAGCATTTGTGTCAAATCTGTATAAGTGTAGAGGGTTAGAAAAGCGAAATTTGCTTCATTATTTGAAGAAAAAGTTGTTTGAATTTTCCGTGCAATAGTTAATGAGGTAAACCTTTTTTCTGCATCATCGAGTCTGTTAATGAAAACATCTGATATACTTAATTGACAAGAAGAAAATACTTGGAGTCTAGCACAAAAAAAATCGAGACGACTTTGGATGATAATTTTTATGTCTTCTGTAAAGTTTTTAACTGAACATTCAGGAGGTCAAATTAATCTAATTTTTATTAATAACTAAAATTTAAACTAATGATGAAAAGAAACCGACTGTTTCAGGTGGTAACAATATTGTTTCCACTGTTACTTTTCTCTATCTTGAGCTTTGGCCAGACCCTTACGGTAAAAGGTTTTGTTTCCGATAATCTTACCGGAGAACCAATGGTTGGAGTTAATGTAGTAATCTTGGGTACAACCACTGGAGTTATTACTGATGTTGATGGAAAATATCAAATCAAAGCCAATCCGAAGTCGACATTATCTTTCTCCTTCCTGGGTTATAAATCCCAAAGTTTTTTAATCGAAAATCAGACTGAAATTAATGTTAAGCTTTCAACAAGTGAAGTTGATTTAGGTGAGATTGTTGTTGTTGGATATGGTACCCAACGGAAAGAAGCTGTAACAGGTTCTGTTGCATCAATCAAAGGAGATGATATGCGTGGCATGGCTTCGTCTAACATCACACAGGCCTTACAAGGACGTGTATCCGGTGTGCAGATGGAGCAGACCAATTCCAAACCTGGTTCTGCAATGCAAATTCGTATTCGCGGTACCCGTTCACTGAATGCCAGCAACGATCCGCTGATTGTACTCGATGGAATACCATTTGCTGGTTCTATTGGCGACATTGATCCCAACAATATCAAAAGTATTGATATTTTGAAAGATGCATCTGCAACCGCCATTTATGGCTCCCGCGGCGCCAACGGTGTTATTTTGGTATCGACCAATAAAGGTATTGCTGGACAAAAAGCACAGGTAACTTATAATGGGTACTATGGATTAAAAAATGTTTATGCCAAATACCCAATGATGACCGGACCAGAATTTGCTGCTCTCCGTAAATATGCCAATACATTTCCAAGTGGAAAACAGTACGCAAACACGTTGGACGAATCTGATGATGTAGATACCGACTGGCAAGATTTATTATACAAAACAGGTACAGTAAATAGCCACGATATAGGTATTAATGGCGGTACACAGGGTGGTAGCTATACCTTCGGTGTAAGCTACTACAAGGAAGAAGCCGTTGTTCCTTTGCAAGACTATAGTCGTTTTTCGATTCGTAGTTCAGCTGATCAGGAAATTGGCAAATATTTCCGCTTTGGCTATTCTACAAACACCAATTTTTCCATTTCAAATGGTAACAACCTTGGTGCGGTTGGAACTGCTTTGGCAAGTTCACCTATTGCAAACATTTATAACGCTGATGGTTCTTTGAAAGAAAGATACCAACAGGTTACCTCAGGTGCTCAATGGGTTTCTACAAGAAAAACGTTGGAAGCCTTGGGCGATAAATATATCGACCAAACAAGGGCATTTGCAACCTACAATGCACTCTATAGCGAAGTGAAAATACCCGGAATTGATGGATTAAAGTATCGCATCAATCTTGGTTTGAACTATAGACAGAATAATGCGGGTAACTATACAGGGGTAGGCGTATTCAGTGGAACACCTTCGAATAATTCAGTTGCTTCAATCACCAATGAGCATACAATCAACTGGGCAGTTGAAAACCTGTTAACCTACGATCGCACTTTTGCTGAAAAACATAAGATAAATGCGGTTGCAATGTACTCTGCCGAGCAAACCATGTACAACAAATCTAATGTTTCAGTAAAGGATATTCCTTCAGACGCTTTCCAATTCTATAATCTGGGACAGGCAACCGGTGAAAAAACGATTGATCCTGCGAACCAAGATTATAATTTGCCAGGTCTGGTATCATTGATGGGACGTGTAATGTACTCTTATGACGATCGTTATATGTTAAGCCTGACCATTCGTAACGACAAATCTTCTAGGCTTGCTCCAGGATATCAAAGTCATACTTATCCCGCTGTATCAGTTGGATGGAATATTGCGAAGGAATCGTTCATGAAAGATAATGAAGTAATCAACAGCTTGAAACTTCGTGCCGGTTACGGACAAACCTCTAACCAATCTGTTGCCCCTTATAAGACACTGGGCCTTTTAAGTACACGGCCTTATAACTTTGGAACGACAACCTCAACAGGAATGTACGTTTCTGAACTACCTAATCCAAAATTAGGTTGGGAATACTCGAGTACCTATAACGTTGGTTTGGACTTCGGTTTATTGAAGAACCGTTTGTCCGGGACATTCGAATACTACATACAGAACACCAATAATGTTTTGCTGAGCGTTGGCCTGCCCCCCACATCAGGTGTAAACAGCTACATGGCAAATATTGGTGAAACTCAAAACAAAGGTTTTGAACTTTCTCTCAACGGTGTCATATTAGACAATCTCAACGGTTGGACTTGGGAAGCTGGTGTCAATGTTTATGCTAACCGCAACAAGTTGGTTTCTCTTGCTTCAGGTCAGGTAAAAGATGAAAACAACTGGTGGTTTTTGGGTCATCCTATTGATGTAATTTACGACTACGAGAAAACAGGAATCTGGCAAGAAGGTGATCCTTATCTAAGTACTTTGGAGCCGGGTGGAAATGTAGGTATGATTAAGGTGAAATATACCGGTGATTATAAAGAAGATGGTACACCAACCAGGGCTATTGCAGCAGCCGACCGGCAAATCATTAGTTTGGAACCTGATTTTTTAGGTGGTTTCAATACCCGTGTTGCGTATAAAGGATTTGACCTGAGTATTATAGGTTCATTTAAAAGCGGTGGTATTCTTAATAGCACCCTCTACGGATCTGCAAGCTACCTCAATAATATGAACTCCAGATCATCGAATAATGTGAAGGTTGATTACTGGACAGAGGATAACAGAGACGCAAAATATCCAAGACCTAACGGACTTGGTGGGGACAATCCAAAATATGGAAGTACACTGGGTTATTTCGATGGATCGTACCTGAAGATACGCACCATAACACTTGGCCATAATTTCGAAACTAATAAATGGTTTAGGAAATCAGGCATCGACAAAATGCGGATATACTGCACAATACAGAATCCAATTGTCTTCTCACCTTATACAAAAGAATCAGGAATGGATCCTGAAACCAACTCTTATGCTAATGAAAATGCAGCACTACCAATAGCTTCATCAACAAGCAGCCTGAAACGTTTGCTAACGATAGGAACCAACACTCCTTCAACACGCAACTTCCTGATTGGCATAAATATGACTTTCTAAAAAAAATAACAATGAGACATATAAATATAAAAACATTAATGGGAACAGCGCTGCTGTCGTTGTTTCTGGTAGGATGTTCAGATGTTCTGGATGAACAGCCACGCAGTATCTATACTCCGGATTATTTCAAAACTGAAGCAGGTGTTATGGGAGGATTAACTTCTGAGTATGCCACCTTGCGCCGCATGTGGGGTGATGCGTATTTTTACAGTAATGGCCTCACAGGTACCGATGAAGCAACATGGGCTGCCAGTGGAGGACAAGGTAATTTTAAGATCATGGACATTTCAGGCGAGGGTATAATTTCTGCAACGGCCAGTGATGCTTCCGGGCTTTGGGGTAATGCTTTCCCTGCAATCAACACCGCCAGTGGTATTATCGAAAATGCTACTGTTGTTGGTACTATTTCTGAAGCATTGATTTCTGAAGCAAGGTTCTTCCGCGCGTTCTACTACTTTTATCTTGTTCAGAATTTCGGTGGAGTACCTTTGGATCTTGGTGCTGGCGAACTGATGTTCAATACCCAACCCGTTCGTAGATCTGTGCGTAACACAGTACCTGAAGTCTATACTAAAGCAATATTCCCCGATTTGTTGACCGCAGTAGAGAAATTGCCAGATGCCGGGCGTTTAACCGGGGCTTTAACCAAAACGGCTGCACGTCTTATTTTGTCAAAGGCTTATCTGACTTATGCATGGTGGTTGGAAAATCCGAACAATATTCCTACTTATCCTGCTTGTGACCGCGTTGACCCTGACGGACATAATGCCGCATGGTATTTCCAGAAGGCTTACGATATTTCAACTGCTGCCATTGCTAGTCCTGGATCTTTCGGTTTGTGTGCTACTTACTATGACGTTAATGTGGCCACAAACGACCGCAACAAGGAAATAGTGCTCTATGCTGACCGTACGCAGTCAAGCCAGTATTATAATGACGCCAGTCTTACTTATGCTAGTGGTGGTGGTGCTGATAATTTTGCAGCCTGGATGATGAATTGGGGTTACACTGCTATTACAAGTTCTAAGACATCATGGGCTGCATCTACAGTTTGTAATTCTGTTCAACGTGAAGCGGAACAGCACCTGGGACGTCCCTGGACACGTATGGCGCCTCCTATCGAGGTATTTACAAAAACCTTTGCAGACAAAACCAATGACTCACGTTATGACGGTACATTTACTACTGTTTTCCGTGGCAACTGGAATAAAGCAGGTATTACAAATGCGACTTTGTATAATGCAAACGATATGCTGATTAAACAGGGTGACGCGGTATTGTCATTCTTGGATGAAGATCCGGCCACACCTCTTACATACTTTGTAGCTGGTGCAGCAACCGATCATAGTGGTGTTGGTGCAGCTGAAGTGCCCGGAAGAGCAGATTGGGTAATCGCACCAAGCGGCATAAGCAGGGTTGTATATCCCAATTGTGCATATAAGATTGGTACATACCGCACCGACAATGGGACAGGACTGGGTCTGCCAAATGGTAGTATTACCCGTCCGTTCCCGGTTTCCAAATTCTCTGAATTATTTTTTATTGCAGCTGAAGCTGCT
>Ga0209800_10000834_pt1 | contig 39373 bp, 33 predicted proteins | sample Higcelweek8metaG_FD_187174 | JGI IMG/M metagenome (GOLD analysis project Ga0209800, IMG submission 187174) | Freshwater pond sediment microbial communities from the University of Edinburgh, under environmental carbon perturbations - High... | ecosystem: Environmental > Aquatic > Freshwater >...
CTTTTTGCGTCTGTTGTACCGGGATGATTTTCTTTTATAAACTTTGTAAGTCCTATATTGAAAGGAAGCTTGATATCATGTGGTTTAAGTTTGAAAATAATAGTGTCACTGCCCATAGTACAAACAACAGGTACCGGGCTTCCACCAAAAAGTGTTACTTTCGAATTTACAATATCAGAACCGGTACTATTATTAATTGTAAGAATCATTCCTGGAAAGCTTCCAGCCATATCCCTTGAAGGTGGTTTTGGCTGCAGGGAATCAATCTTTTCAGGTGAATACCCTAACCCATCGCAATTGGAATACATCAGGTTTACAGTCAGATTGACCTGAGTATTGGGAAGAGATATCTGTAAACCTGTTTTCAGCCTTGAAAATTGAGCAGTATCAGTTTTAAGTCCGGACTGGCTATTGCCCCTTATGATCACTACTTCCCACTTTGTAAAGTCACGTGAAAAAGAGGCGCTTTCACCTTCGTAAAGTGACAGTATGGATTCCTGGACAAAAAAAGATGATATTCCGGCACCAAGAAAAAGAACAGCCGTTCCAAGATGTATCAGTAGAACTCCTGTTTTTCTCAGTGAAAAAGCAAATTTGTGAAGTCCGGCGGATAAAAGATTGACAGTAAGAATAAAGGCAATTGTTTTAAGCCCGGGAAATGGCAGAAAATTAAATAACAGTAAACCCCAGGAACCGAAAAACCTCTTTTGCGCAGCCAACAATCCAAAATCAACCTGATAGAAAGTGCCTGCTAAAACAAGAATGAAAAGTATGGCAAGGCAGAAAATTGTGAGCTTAATTGACCCAAGATACTTTATTACTTTACGAAGAAACAGCATTTATACCCCGGATCAACCTTTTCACAGTTATTTACATTTAATAAAAAGCCCGGATTTACCCCGGGCCCCAATTTGACAACTACGATTGATTAAAATAATTCTCAGAAAAAGTACATAACCCTGAGCATCCAGTACCAGTCCTTTGTTCTTGGACAAATCTCTTTGTAACAGCCCGCAGCAGGTGGACCAGGTACATAGGGAGTCTTTAAAATGTGATCACTTGCAATCTGCCCGCTTAATTTAATTCTCTTGAACTGTTTTGAAGCATATACTGACCATTTCCAGTCATCATTTGTGATTGGTTCCATCTGACTTTTGTCAGGATAAGGTAATGATGTATATGGCAGCGGAGAACGTTTAATCCATACATTTTCAGATGTATTCAGGTATGGAGAACTATAATGTTCAAATTCAAATGAAAGTACATCAAGTATTTTAAATGTAGGGAAATTAAATCCAAACATAAAAGGCATACGTTCAGATGGTTTCTCATACCATACAGGATAATTTTTTACACCAAGAAATCCTAACTCAGCATAAACTTTTAAATCCTCTTTTCCAAAAATTGTTTCACCGAAAAAGGCTTTTGGATCAAGGGTTGCCCGCCCCATTGCCTTTGTTCCCTTGAATGTTGCATTAATCGTATCATTATTTGCTGTATCAACAATTACAGCCCATTGTTTTGTTGATGAACTTCCCAAGCGCATAGTATCAGTAGCAGGTTCTCTGTTTCTTTTGTCAAATGAAATCATATGTGCATGCGATAAACCTATTCCGATATCTGCAAATCTACCAAGATTAGCTGAAAAAATATACGATAAGGAGAAATCACGAATTGGAAAATCTCTTATATCATTTGTGAACCATAGATCTGCCTTGACATCATTATTTACACCAAAGTTATATTTAAATGATCCATGTAACCCAAGTAATTTTTCTTTATCCGCCAGCTCAAAACCTGAATTAAGGTATCCGGGATATGTACCACTTCTAAATAAATATTCCCCTAAGTTTCTTGCTTCAGGATTGTATTTAACTGGAAAATAACCAAATTCCCCAAATAACGAATAATCATCAGATTTTTTTGAATCTTCGATAGCTGCATCAATAAGATAAACAACCCATTTCCTTCTTGCAAATTCAGCACTTATTATTTCATCATTAAGAACCTGATAAGCTGTTGTTAATGCAAAATGTAAGCGGGCTTTTCCATTCTCTCCAAATTTTGCTGAACACTTTAGGCCTGCATCAAAATCGCTCAGAATCTCCTTATTAAAATTAAAATCAAAATTCGAGCCCGATGTTACAGAGCTCTCAACCCTTCCAAAAGTAAAGAATCCCCATCCGTTGAATTTAAACCTGTCATTGTCATTATCTTCTGAAAAACAAAGTGTGGCAATAACTGCTATGAATAAAAATAGTTTCTTAAATTGCATGATCAACCTTTCATTATTATCAATTAACTATATGAGCAGTATCTGAATAATTATAGTGAAAGAATAAATTTTGACAGATCCTTTAACTCATCAGCGGACAGTTTATATGCATTAGTTGAATGACGTTTATTTATATTCAGACTGTCCATATCAATTGTACTGCCAATATGATCCCATGGAGCAGTTCTCCAGCATTCATTCAAACTTGGGACTTTTATAGCAGAAGTAGCATCCCAGATATCATCAGCAATAGATGGAGTATTTTTTAAATTTGTAAAAAGCTTTCCCGGATGACACTCTATGCAATCTACTTTGCCCTTATCATAGAAAATGTCTCTTCCACGCTTAGCAGACTCAGATAATTTGCCATTTTCCAAATAAGGACTTGGTACAGGTTTAAGCCTCATTAAGAAATTTTGCAACGGTATTTCAACTGAATCTTTTGGGTCTAAACCTAATTCAAACTTAATGCCCATCCATATAGATTCTTGAGTATTCTCTCTTTTCCCATTCCAGTTGGTTCTGGGTGTCCACCATGAGTAAAGCATTGATTTAGCGTTTTTCTGAGCGCCGTTTGCTCCATTTAGTATCCAGTTCAATGCATCTGGTCTTGTGTGAGGATGGCAGGAATTACACGATTGCCAGGCTCCGACACAGTGATAAATATCACCACAATAATACTGATATTCTCCATTTCTCTCATGAGTCATTGGCGGTTCTGAACCAAGTTCAATCTTTCCCGAAGGGGCAGTTGTTGATAAGCTGATATCGACTTTTTCAATAAAATTACTGAAAAATCCTGCTGTATATGCTGTATTATCAATAATAACCAGTGCTCTTGGAGTTCTGCCTTCAACAGTAACACGTTTTCTAAAAGTTGTCTTATTCAAAGTACCGAATGATTGTGCAAGCCATTTTGTGCCCTTTGCAACATCAAGCAGTTGAGTAAAATCAATAATGGAAACTTCATTACTTCCTGCATGTGCGATACATACGAATTTGCTGTCAGATGTTACATCAATTCCCCAGGGGTTCGCACAGCCTATGGAAGCTGAATAATCAAGAGAAATATCGTTAATGAGTTTTTTATTGGCAATATCAAGAATTGCCACATTATTTGTATGAACCCATCCAGCATCAATTCTTGTTGCTGGCAAAGTATAATATCCAACTAAATGTGTAATTAAAGCATATTTCCCATCAGGGGTAATTGTCAGTCCAAATACCGAGTGACTTCCCTGAGTCAATCCGAAATCGAACGGCTTATTTTCATTCTGTAAATCAATAAGGGTTATTTTGCAATGTGCGCTGGCAGTATCGGTAGCTTTAGCATTTGGTAAAGAATTTACTACAACAAGCATTTTACCATCTGGTGTAACTTTAGCCGCATATGGTTCACGAACCACTTTAATTCTGCTGGTCTCCTTTGCGGCAGAAATACTGACAACTGAGACATCATCATTGAATTGATTGCATACATATAATGTTGCACCGTCAGGACTTAAGACCGGTGAACGGGCACTGTGACCAACCTTGATACCTTTAGAAACCTTACCGGAAGCGACATCAACCGGATATACAAAACCTTCTGGCCAGAGTTCCGATGAACATGTCGCATAAAGAGTTGAGCCGTCATTTGAAACTGCAATACCGGTAACTTCATTAGGAAGTTTTATTGTTTTAATAACTGAATTTGTTTTCAAGTCTACAATTGCAATTTGTTTTGCTGTCTGTTCAGCAACAAATAGCTTTGTTTTGTCTGGCGATGGTACCAAATCCGTAGGAGACAGATAGATCGGTTTTGCTTTTGTAGCTATATCACGATTTAATGCCAATGTCTCGAAAATGAGGTTTGGTGATGCAACAGATTTCAGATTATCCTGAGATACAACTACTGTAGATACAGCTAAAACCGATACAAAAGCTATTATTTTTTTATTGATATGCATAATTTAAAACCCCCCGATTGATCGTTGAACGAGGATTTTTTCCCTCATTACTTTCTTGCCATCAACAGACAAATTCATAAAATAGATACCACTTGCAATGGTTGGAATGCTTTTACTGATATTAATATTTACCTTGCCAGCCCCCGAAGCATATGCCTTATTGAAAAGCTTCCCGACCTGACGTCCGCTGAGAGAAATAAGTTCCCCACTGACAATTGACTGTTTGGCAATATTGAAATTAAACACAAAACGGTTATTACCCAATGTCTGCAGGGAAAGTGGATTTTTTGAGTTTTTCTGGAATCTGGAAACTGCACCGGTTGTAGACGGAACTGCATAATAAAGCAGATTTCCCTGATTGTCATAAATATTGATTTTATTACTTTCGTAGCTTATTTTGTTGATCACTTCCCCATTCTGAGAGAAATTGAATTTGTTTGAAGATTCCTCTTTGTACTTGACATCCCCATCAAACTGATCAACACCGAACTGATCCTTTACACTGAAAACTTTTTCATCACCATTTGCCTTCAAAGATGATGAAAAAAGTGTATCATCATTAAAATTGAAAGATGTCTCAATGCCGTCTGATGAATTAGTGAGATCTGTTTTCTTTACAAAAAAACCATCACTCATATATAACGATCTTGATATGTTCTTCCCATTGTCATCATATTCAAATTCGATGTACATGATGTTATTATCAGACGCATCATAGAAATGTAAAGTTTTCACAGGCTCTGCTTGAGCGATCACAAAAAAAGAAAGCATTGAGGCAAACAGCATTTTCCTTCTTCTGAACATCTCATTAATTAACGACATAATAATTTCCTTCAATAAATTAATAGTTTCTATCACATTTAAATATAATAAATCAGATACCTTATTCAAATACCGGGAAATCACTTTTATCCTGAATAATTCCAACACCCTCTATCTCAACAAGCCACCCAGGTCTGCAGACTGGACCTTCAACAATCATCATGGGCACATTTGACGGAACGCGAGTAGACAAAATCGCTTCAATCAGCGGATAGCATTTTGGATCTCTCATATAAAGTATAAGGTATTGCATGTCTGACAATTCTGCACCCTGAGTCGCAAGAAGTGCCTCAACATTATCAAGTGTACGATGCAACTGATTGCAGACATCTCCTTCGAAAAGAATATTCCCCTCAGGGTCAATGCTTGCTGTACCTGAGATATGCAGATGAGATCTGTCGCCAAAACGAATTCTTGTTCCACGTTCAAATGTAACACCATAAAAATGAGTACTTTTCAAATTTTCAGGTGCCTCAATTCGTACAATCTGTTCTTCACAAATATTACCAATTGACAATGCATCCATGGAGATAAGACAGCCCGGATCTACAGTTTCACCTTCAATACCTGTTGACGCAATATAACGGGTCTCATGAGTAAGTCCGATTTTGTCAAATAGTTCTCTGCGGGCTTTGACCATTCCGGCATAATTATTATCAACATCCCGGCAATAAATCCAGGTACGGATTGTATTATTGCGGATATTCATATTATGCAAACTCAATAATGATTTCGTTTTGTCGAAGATTTCAATGGTCTGGTTCTCAGAATCTTTTGACTTATTACCGACAAGACAGGTGTTCCACAGCATTGAGTAATTCTTCCCTATAGAATGAACTTTCTGACATTTGTAATCTACAAGGTTTTTAAATGTTTTTTGACTGAATGCGCCATCTTTACCTTTAATATGATAGGCAATTATTCCCAGATGTCCACCATTAACCGGCGTCTGCCCGACAAGTGAAATTGCTCCGTTTTTTACAGAATGAAAAAGTTCAGACTCAGCAAGTTTGGGGTAATCATTGGTTATATCGCTTAAATAAAATCTGATTGTCTGTAAAGAAGACTTTTCAAGACAATTATCTGCTAAAGCTGCTGAATACCAGCTCGAAATCTCTTCAATAGCTTCACTGAAAGGGATTCCTTCATGTGATGTTGCAACAATATAATATTCTTCAACCCCTGTATCAGTAGTAAACTTACTGCAAATTAATCTTTGTTCTGTTTCGTAGAATATCTCCATATAGTCCCCCCATATCTATGAGCTGTCATTTTTACTGTCATTCAAGAGATTCAACCAGACTGTCCGTTCAACAGTCTGGTTGAAAAAAACTTAGATAAATAATTGATTTATCTACTTATTACAGAAATCATTCTCTGCGCTATTCCATTTACACCTTCAAATCTGGCAACATAAACACCCCCGGCCAGAGTTGCAGGCAATGAAATTGACAGCGAACTGCCAGTATGCTGCTTTGATAATTTCACACAGGAAATCACTTTTCCCTTCAGATCAACTATCATCAATTTTCCTTCGCCTGCATTATCCAGGACGAGTTCACGTTCTTTTGACAAATACTGCATACCGCTCTGTTCAAAAGATGAATTGGTGATTTTTGAATTCCTGAAATTATCAGGCGAGACAGATACTGCCGCAAGTGCTTTAATATTGACAGCTTCTATCTCTTCCCACTTTATACGCTTACTGAGAAGTTTTGCATAATTTGCAGCATCCGATTCGCCAAGATACTGATCGTAGTAACCTGCATGAGGACAGCACAGATCGATCCAGCAGGCGACAAGATTCTTTTCAACCTGTGTAAGGCTGACAGTCTTATGAGTAGCATTGATAACTTTGGTTATAAGCGCACTTTTTGCTGCACCAAAAGAATATGGCGACTGCTGTTCAGGTGCCGAAAAAATAGTGCAGATATTGACCTTTGCACTCGAACCACCCCCAAAATAGCTGGCAGCACCTTCCATCAAGGAAATATATGATTGTGTCCATGAGCGTTTTGATGCCCCGTACCCTTTATCGGTGATACTTCCGGCAGCAACAAGAGCTCCTGTAAGATCTAATTTTGATGAGTGACCGGCTTTATGACAGCTGATACAGTTTTTATCCCATATCGGCTGAATTATTTTTTTGTAATCAAAATATTGGCCTTCAACTCCAAGAGGTTTTTCAAGATCTGTTGCCTCTGTAGCCATTGGCACAGTCCCTACAGGAGGAGCTTCTATTTTTGATTCATGACATCCTACACACGGGAATTTCTCACCCGGCATAAGCGTTGACCAGCTGCGCATGGTTGCTATGGAATGATTATTGGAATCAAGTACCTGGAAATAAACCGGTTTACGGGCAGGGACCTTGAATGCTGCAGAACCATCAGGGAAAATTGGTGTCTCACCCAGAACTGTTTTAGACTCCCATGATGCACCAAACTTGGAGATCGGGCAGGATACAAAACCGCTTGACTGGTCACCACTCATCGTAGTTACACCAATTGATCCACCCTGAATACGGTAATTTATCTGAATAACTCGAAGTCTTTTAGCTTTTCCTTTTGCGACACCTTTCATACCTTTACCGACATAGACATCCTGCATGGTAAATTCTGCCATGCTGTCGTTATAATTGGCCATTTGTGCCGGCATCGGAGGTGTTTTTCTGGTCTTAATAAAGACTGGCTGACTTACAGACTGATCATCCCAGGCAATCAGTTCTCTATTCCCATCAACATCCATGAAATACAATTTGAAAAGCTTTTCGCTCTCTGATTTACGCCACGATACAAGAAACTCATTTTCATCAAGTGGAAGCGGGTTTTGAAATAAAAACTCAACATCACCCATAGCCATATCACTTTTTGATACATTTGCCTTTGTTGCACGCTTTGGTGCAATCATCTGTATTGACTGCTTTCCATTCTCACCAAGAGTACGGTCAATTATCATGAGTTCACCCTGATATGGACCATGATGTCCACCGGCAACTGCGATAACTTTATCTGAATTTGGTATTGGCCGTGCGTGAATTTTTGTATAGGGCCAGCTTGTCTGGTTTCCGAAAAACTCTGTCTGATGGCAGCCGTCAGGGTTCATAACAAATAATCCCATGCAATTTGTAAGGGATCTGTCATTGTACTCCCAGCGTGTATAAAGAACTGTACCATCATCTTTAAGCACCGGATAAAATGTATGCACCTGATCAAATCCAACCTGACGCATATACTTACCTTCGCCATTCATGATAAACATGTTTGTTGTAGGATTCCAGGCACAATCCACTAATCCGAAACAACGTGTGGAACTGAAAGCTATATCACCGTTTGGCAGATAGCATGGTTCAAAATCAGCTACAACACTGCCAGTTGGATTTTCTGTAAGCTGCTTGATTTTTGTAGGATCGGCAATTTCCATCTCGTAAATTTTGTAGCCGGTTCCTTTTGATGCACCTGACATTGCAAATAAAACTTTCTTGCCATCAAAAGAGATAACCGGATCTCTCACAACCGCATTATCTTTCTTTAAAAGATATTCTTGTTTTGAGTAATAATTTTTCATATTCAAAACACAAACGGCACTTTTTGCCTGCCAGTTATCATCAGAATACATTGCTTCAGCATTATCATGATATCCAACCAGAAATCCACCGAAATTGTGGTGTTTCATAAAAAGGATACTGCCGATGCTTGCTGCATGTTTCTTCATCTTCTGAACACGTAGATAATGGTGTGCAAGGTAGTAAAGATTCTTATCGCCCGAGACACCTGCCTTTGCAGTACTGTAAAGTGCTGCGAATTCAGTATTGAGCTTGGCAACAGTTGCAGTGGTGGCTGCACCATAACTGCTCCCCGAAATTCCATCCTGTGCTTCCCAGTCAGCAGCAATCTCTGTTGGAATACTTGCCGGCATAGTTTCATCAATCTCTGCAGCCTGCACTGTCTGCCAAGGACTAAAGATCTGACACAAGATCAATATTCCTGCAATGATTAAAAGCCAGGAATTGGGCCTTATAACAAAACTTTCTACTTTAACACGGTTGCCTGGTTTGCACATAGATCCTCCCTTCCGGGGATAATGCGTGTAAATAATAAGTGATTTCGGCTGAAATATTAATAAACCGAATCCATAACACCTATAATAAACATATTGAACAAAATAAGCATGAAAAATAGGACATAAACAATATTTTTAAAAAATAAACGTACACATTAAATGTACACTTAACGGTTTTCATGCTTTTTTAAAACCTATCTTTTTCTTTTTTTATCAATCTATTCTGCAGACAGATGGTATTGCGTTTTCTTATATTCTTTAACACTCGGCAGTACTGCCATAGACCTGTATTTAATCGCATTTTCAATTTTACCCAAGTGCTCACGGAGCTCATATTCATTACGGGCATGCACCATTGCGTAAATATTATACGGCCAGTCAGGATAAGATGTTCTTCGATAGCAATGTGTAATAAAAGAGAACCCGGATAATATTTCTCCTGCAGTATCGCAGCCGTCATCACCGACTTCAAACGCACACATTGCATTGCTTGTATAACCTGCGCGGTCATGCTTTACAATTCCTGCAAAACGGCGGATTATTCCTAAACGGATATAATCCTGAAATGTATTTATTACCTGCTCGACACTCATGCCGAGCCGCTTTGCATAATGCCCGAAAGGCTCCGGTTCAAGCTGCAGCGGTTCCTGCAGAACAGATAGAATCTGCCTGTCTTTAAAATTATCACACATCAAGTATAAGTCCTATTTTATAAATTTTTTCCGCATGAAACTCTTTAATGTCGCAGACGCCCTGCATCTGGCGCAATCTGTCAAGCAACGCAGTCTTTTTTTCCTGAGTATCATATATCAATGTAAACCAGAGATTCAACTGGCCCGCACGGGCATAATTGTGAGTCACCTCTTCAAAAGAGCTTACCTCTGCGGCAACTGAATCAAGATACTGCTGTTCGACTTTCATTCCGACAAGTACAGTTGAAATCCCGATTTTATTCCATGATATCACAGCCCTGATCGTTCTGAGAATTCCTGTGCCTGCCAACTGTTTAAGTGCATTAAGACAAGCATCCTCAGTGATTTTCAATTTTTCTCCAATAGTACGAAACGGACGGGATACAAGTGGAAAATCGTTTTGTATGATATTTAAGAGTGAACGCTCAAGTTCAGTCATTTTTTCTCCCTGCCGAAGCACAGATGTTTTCTTTTCTGACAAAACCTATTATGCAGATCAATAAAAACTTCATTAATATGCTGCCTGCCATGTGAACCCGGCTACTTGCCGGTAAAATACATGTGTAAAGCTTTTCAGTCTGTTCTGCATTCACAGCCGAATTTGAATTTGTACCATCGTGTAAATTCCTGTACCTGCAGTTCTATTAATCGCTCAATTTCAGAAAGTTCATTTTTACGCTCATCAAGATGAATTTCAGCTGTCTGACGAAGATCATCAACGCAAACCAGTGTTATGTTATCAAGTGACCCTATTTCCGGGTCAGCATTTCGCGGTGCCCCAAGATCAATAACCAGCAGGTTTTTCTCATTTAGATTGCATTTATCCGCAACTTCCTGAGCTTTGAGAATATGCTCTGATGATGAAGTTGCAAGAAGGACAATATCATACTCATTCAATTCATCTGCAATGTGATCAAAAGGTACATGCACTGCATTGAAAAATTTACTCAGATTCACTGCCCGTTCATCAGTTCTATTGCTTATGCCAATTTTTTGGGGTTTCATGGCAAAAATTCGTTTCAGTGCCCGGAAGCCCATGGTCCCTGCACCGACAACAAGAATCCTTTTATCTTTCAAATCACCGGCTAAAAGTTTCATCCGTTCTACTGCTACAGATGCAATAGATAACGCACCACGTCCAGCGGCAGTCTGACTGCGTACCTGTTTGCCCGTGGCAATAGCCTGCTGGAAAAGACGGTTGAGATATGAAGCGGTTGTTCTGTTTTTTGTACAAAAAAAGTATGCATCACGAATCTGTCCAAGTATTTCATGCTCGCCAAACACCATTGATTCAACACCGGATGAGACACGAAATATGTGCCGCACAGCATCTTCACAGCAATAATTGACAAAAGTACTTTTTAAATGATTTAAGGGAATCTTATGGTAGTCCGCCAGGTATTTACTGAGCCATTCTGTTGCAATTTTATGATTTTCACAAACATAGAATATTTCAATTCTATTACATGTGCACAGTGTCACCAGTTCATGAAGAGGTGCATCCTGCGGCAGTGAATTGAGGAATGCCGCCATACGATCTTTTTCAAAATACAGCTTATCACGCATACCCATTGATGTCGCACGGAAATCAGCAGACAACGCACCGACATGCATCATTATTGTTGATCCTTTATATTTCTCAAACTGTTCCCGGACTTTGGCTGATACCTGCACTGCGGCTCTTCTCCCAGATAATCACCGTTAACAGCAAATGCCCTTGCTCTGCATCCGCCACACACGTTTCGATATTCGCAATAGCCGCATTTTCCGTTATATTCATCAACTGCCCTAACCTGTCTGAAAAGCGGGGATGATTTCCAGATAGTTCCGAACTCGTATTCTGAGGTCCGTAAATCTCCCGCCTTTTCTTCTAAAAATCCGCAAATCTGTACGGCTCCGGTGTGTGAAATAAATGCAAAGCCCTGACCTCCCAGACACCCTTTTGTGATAGCATTCAAACCGTGAGTTTCCCTTTTCACTATGCGCCCAAGCTCTTTTTCACGCTCCCGGAAAATCCTGTAATAGTGAGGTGCACAGGTCGGTTTAACAGATATTTCAGATGCTAATTGGCAGTCGTAAATCCAGTTGAGTGTCTTTTCATACTCTTCTGGCGAGATCATTTCATCCATCAGTTCGCCGCCACGTCCGACAGGAACAAGAAGAAACGGGTGAAACGATGCAGCTCCAAGCCTGAGTGCCAGTGAATAAATATCTGGCAATTCGTGAAGATTGGTTTTAGTGACAGTTGTATTTATCTGAAATTCAAGACCTGCGGCCCTGGCAGCATCTATTCCCCTTAAAAGCCCGCTAAAAGCCCCTTCCACGCCGCGAAACGCATCATGTGTTTCTGCTGTTGCACCGTCAATACTGAGGCTTATACGTGCAATTCCTGCGTCTTTCAGTGAAGTACATTTTTGATTATCAAGCAGTGTTCCGCAAGTTGCCAGAACCATGCGCAGCCCAAGACTATTGCCATAGGAGGCAATTTTGTAGATATCATCACGCAGCAGAGGTTCTCCACCAGTCAGAATTACAATGCATGAACCCATCTTTACCAGAGAATCAATGACAGAAAAACATTCACTTGTAGAAAATTCATCGGCGTATGATTTCTGCATAGCCGATGCCCTGCAGTGACGACAGCTTAAAACACAGGATCTTGTCAGTTCCCATGCAACAAGGCGCAATTGGGGAGTATTTATAGTACTTTCAACACTCATCAAATATTCTCTTTCAGAAAAATTGCGACCAAAATTGCGTAAAACGCACACCGCTGAGTACACTATGCAGGTGATTATTTAATTTACATTTATTATATCTTGAAAAAATTGTCAATTCTATTTCCATAAAATCACGCTTTAATCTCTTCGTCTGTCAGATAGCATGCCGGATCCTCTGCCCATACATCACCATGTATTGCTTCTGCACGAACACGGAAGTTGCCATTGCAGATACTCTTCCATTTACATCGGCCGCACCGGCCCTTGAGCAGGTCTTTGCGGTTATGAAGCTGAGTCAGGAGCTGCTCATTCTGATCTGTCCATATCTCACCAAAAGTCTTTTGTTTCACATTTCCAAGGGGATGGTGACGCCAGAACTGATCAGGATACACTGTGCCGTCCCACGACACACATCCTATACCGATTCCCGAATTATTGCCGCCATTCATCTTGAGAAGTTCCAGCACCTTGGCTGCACGGTCTGACTTTTCCTTTAGCATCCGTAAATATAAATACACGCCGTCAGCATGATTATCTACAGTAAGTACTTCAGCCTTATGTCCGCGCTCATGAAGAGCAGCGGTTGAATCGATGATAAAGTCCATCATTTCTCTGGCTTGGGAGTGAGACAGATCCAGATTTTTCAACTCCGCACCGCGCCCGGTATAAACAAGGTGATAAAAGCAGATTCTGGGAATTTTTTCCTGTTCAATAAGCTCAAAAATCCCTGGAATCTGATCAGCATTTTCCCGCGTTATAGTAAATCTGAGTCCAACCTTCACACCTGCGTCCCTGCATGCGCGGATACTTTGCAATGCGCGGTCAAATGCACCCTGCACTCCGCGAAATTCATCGTGCCTTGCGGAAAGGCCATCAAGACTCACCCCAACATAGGATAACCCGGCATCATGCAGTTTCAGTGCAACACTATCATTTATCAGCGTGCCGTTTGTTGAGATGACAGCACGAATCTGACGGCTGCGTGCATGAGCAACCAGTTCAAAAAGATCTGGCCGCATGATCGGTTCACCGCCTGAAAAAAGAAGCACAGGCACACCGAAATCTGCCAGACCGTCGATAAACGAAACAGCCTCTACTGTACTCATCTCACCATCATACATCTTATTCTGCGACTCAGAATAACAGTGCCGGCACTTCAGATTACACCTTCGGGTAGTATTCCAGACAACAACAGGTTTCTTATCAGATGAAAATTGCAGCATGTGGGATGGAAGATCACCGGATTTGCGTCCGTATCTTAAAACATCAGATGGTTCAATTGTCCCGCAGTATAACTTGGAAATGCCTATCATTATTTTAGTCCCTTGAATTTTGTCTTCGTTTTAAATAAAACAGCCTGTCAATTTAATATACCTTAAAATTACCCAAAAAACAGTATTGATTAAAAAAACAGATACAAGATATAAATAGACGTACAAACAGTAAATCAAAATTCAGATCACAAATAATCGGAAAACACAGAATGTTTTTGATTGAGTTTCAGCGGTAATTTTTTAACCATGCGAAGTAGCTGAGTCTGTTTTACGGGAGTAGAAGTTAAAATTGTTATTCAGATGAAGTTGTAAACGCAATATTCCTGAATCCATCTAAAACATGTCTGTTCTCTTAATAACTATCCTCAAACCCGGGCGTGAATCTTATTACCTGAAAGGATATAAGATTCACACCCGGGTTTGAAAATTATTAAAATTCTATGTATTAAAATGAGCCGGTAAATATAAGTTCCGGTCTGGTGGCAATTGTCACATTATCATTTGATTCATTTGTTATAAACATACGTATTCTGGGCATGATTGTAAAATATTTGTTTGCAGCCCAGCCATACTTAAGATCAAAAAATGGATAGACTGTCAGATTGTCATCTATCACTCTGTCATTGTAACCGCCGATTCTGAATTCGAAATCAAGTTTACCCGGACCAATCTTTATCGCAGTTCCGACACCGCCATTTGTACCGACCTCTTTTTTAACAATAAAATCTGCACTTGCAGCATCATTTACAATATTCTGTCTGAAAATTGCAAATCCAAAACCAGCTCTGAATGATACAATATCATTAACCTTCAGATTTCCTTCAAGACCACCCATAAATTCATTATCAGCCTCACCGCTCACTTTATCATAATTTTTATAAGGAATTGTAATGAATTGCGGTGCAAGAGAAAATCCGCCCACTGACATAGGTAATTCAGCCATAATCATAACAGCATTATTATTGCTCTGAAATTCATCATGGGTTGATTCAGTACGCTGTTTGATAATTGAAGTCATCAGGTCAATTCCCATCTTGAAATTCCCTTTTGTAATCGGAGCACCGATTCTCAAGCCCTGCATGCTGTTGTTGGTATTTGAAACCCAGTTGACATGCGCCGCTTTTTTGTAACTGCCGCTTACAAGAGATATTCCAAGTATATCAAGTACAGAAGTTCCCATTACCGGAATAATACCAATTTCGACATGCAGATATCCGGGGTTCCATTTGGCGTATGCTAAAGTAAAGATTGGGTTAAGTGCCTTTCGTGTGCCCGGATAATTATAAAGACTTGCATCAACTTTATCAGTGGAACCCCAGTCATTTCCAATTTCAAACTGAGCAGAAACCTGTTCATTAAGATTTGCCTTTAATCCTACCTTGTAACCGATAGTATTGAAATAATTACCAACGGAAGTGGAAACATCATCAGTACTCTTGTTGGTGAACTCATATCTTAGACGATACTGAGTCATACCATAAGGAGTAAATGTCAGACCTTCCGGCAATGCTGCAAAGAGTGAAACTGCTGAAATAATAACTGTTAAAAAAAATCTAAGCATTATTCCTCCTGAATAATATGATGGGCCTGTTAATTTATAAATCAATTGAAATATAGTTTTGTTCATGGCTTCTTTTTCGAAAAATCAACATTATGCTTAAATTATTACGCTGTATATAAAAATAATAATTATTGTGCATTAATAGATACACGCAGTCAATCAGGAAATTGATCCGGCAATTCAGGAAATCTACAGATTGGAAATTTTAAAGAATTTCTTCGAACATACGGCAGTTGAGAAAAATATATTTCTTCTTTATCATTCCGTCCGGGATGTTTTGATCAGTTTCTGATAGATAACGCAGATAGCAGATATAGGAAGTTCATAAAAAAATTACCCTGCCGGACGAATATCAGTTTACAGTCCGGCAGGGTAATTAATATTGTCAATTAACTCATAAAACTACCAGGATACGCCTATTTTCTTTTTGTCAATATACGGTCTTCCATCAATGGAACAATTCATGATCAGCAGGTAGGTACCATCACCGACTGCCCGGCTATTCTCATTTCTTCCATTCCAGAAAGCATAATAACTGCTTCCTGCTTTTGTCTTCTGAACCGGCAGATTTTTTCGTACAATATTCCCAAGGGCATCGTAGATAATTGCTGAGCCGTAGGAGCCATCGTTTAGTTTAAGTAATGATTTTATGGATGTTATACCAACTATAGTTCCACCTGATTGTTCATCCTTGACCCCGTAATAATTTCTGACAGCAGGGCTTATCTGTGTTTTTCCGGGAACAAAAGGATTATTTGAAACAGCTGAAGAAATGTAATTTTCTATACCCCATTCAACCGCTACACGCCTGTTGTTCATTCCTGACCTGTTATCAAATTTATCTGCTGCATCAGCACTGCTTCCGAAAATGCTCATACTGTCTACTTCAGGTTCTACCTCGCCATTAGAATTCAATATTATCCTGAGCTCACTGACAAACCCTGATTCACAGCTCTTAACAAATGATGCACCAGTAAATATTCCCTGATCAAGATCGCCTGCATCAAAATATTTGAATGCTGTTGATGGTGACCCCTTGTCAAGAAGATCACAGTTGAGAGGTTCACTTAAAGTAATTTTAAGTGTATCATACGGTCTTGAAACATCGGCTCCGGGATAATAAAGCACCCTCTGAATCACAGGCCCTGTGCCATCAATGACTTTATCAACACGAAATGCATTTCCCTGTACTGTAACTGCAACATCTGAAAGCAATACAACTGCGTTATTCCATCCGGTTTCAAGCGCTTTGCCGGTATTTTCATTGATTGAAATGCAAAGAGTATCACCACTTCCTTTTTTAACTGCTGATGGAACCAGTTTTGTAACAATATTATCAAAAGTAGTAATCTGTGAATTCAGTATGAATTCAGATACAGATGGAAGGTTATCAAGGATGTCAAATGTATCTGAGGCCCAGACCAAATCTATTCTGTCAATTAAGCCGTTACCTGATATGTCACGCAAAATAGCAGTTACAGATATAGTAGACGGAATAGGAGCCGGTATTCTTACAGGAATGGAAATTCGGACAGTATCCAGAGGAAGACCCGGATTTCTATATATTGCAATAATACTGTCTCCTGTGACATGCTGCAGAATATCATCATTCTCAGCCTGGCCTGTGGTAGCCCGCTTGAAAGATTTGTTCCAGTACGAACCACTCTTCGAAAGAGTAACAGGCATGGATTCAAGACTTGTCATCAATTCCACCTTTGCGGAATCAATTTTTTCACCATTGGGATTAAGCCTGATCTGTAGTTGTTCCATATCCTCGGTGACTTCACTTATAGTATTATTGTTATAATAAAACTGAAGCGACGGCTGCTCCCAGCAGTTTGTACTTATGTCTGCAGGCAGTTCGGCATTTGCTTCACGTCTGATAACAAAATTCAATTTTATAATTGAATCTCTTTTTTTATTATCCGGGTCAGTATACTCATAAATAATCTGAGCCTCAAAATCGGTATTTACTGCTGCAAGAGCGAATTTGTCCTGAAATTCAAATGATTTATCAGAAGCTGACAGTGAAGTAATACCATTAATAACCATGTGACTTGGAGTACCAGGAATCAGAATCGATTTCATAGCTTCTGACATGAGCAGCTTGAGAAGTGCATCATGATTTGCCTGAATGGCCCAGAGGTCGCTGTTCTCATTTGACTCAGAATAACCGTTAAGCTTGATATTATCAGTCATAGTCTGAATACTTTTAGGAGCAGTGGCGTTTGCAGTAAAATAAACTGAAAAAGTAGTAGGTACATTTTTACCTGACTCAAAATCAGTATCCTTTACAGCAGGAATTACCGTTCCACTGGCTTCTCCATCTGAAAAGAATATTACAAACTGTCGGTCAGGCGGATTCGCCGCGTTACTCATAGCTGCTTTAGCTGCATAAAAAGCCAGATTTATATCAGTACCAGTTCTTCGAAAATTTGGTGTATATACCAGTTCTTTAAAAGTTCTCGAACTTATAATGACTGAATCTCTGATTGTGTTGACAATTGAATCTCTTGTAGTCAGAATATCCTTTAAAATATCGATACCCTTTTTCCCATCGTATGTACTGTCAAGAGTAAGCATTTTAACATAAGCCTGATTTGGAGAAGCTGAATCTATGATTTCAGGCACTTCTTTGAAATATTTTGTATAATATTCGCCTGAAGCTGTATTAAAAAACAGATGGCCGGCAAACACAACCAGACCCACTTCCGCTTTTGGCTGCTTTGTATATATTGAATCTATAAACTCAGTGGTAACTGAAAATCTGGAGCCATCAGGATCATTTCCTCCAGTTCCACTTGCCATACTTGACGAATGATCGATTACAAACATTATTGACGGCGGGGGACTTGTGGTTGAAACTGTAGCTGATATTGATGTACTGCAGGCAAGCATTGATGAGCTGAGTGCAATAACATGCTCCGGTACTACAATGGTATCCCCATTATAGGATTCAGGACAGCCATTCAGGATCATCTCGCACACTTCTTTGGCAGACAAAGATAATGGAAGTGAAACAACCAGCATTAATGCAATTAAGCAAAATCCGACCTGTTTTTTCATAATTTTCCCTCTTTAAAAGTTATCCAGGTTAAGTAGATCTTGGATTTAAGGCATGATTCTACCCCTGAACCATTGCCTTGTACCCGAATAATTTATGAAAATCCCCATCCGGACTGAAAATTCAATCCGAACCCCCACTATCATCAACTTGTGAAAGATCTCTTAATTTAAAAATAATTAAACCCTGTTTCTCCGTGTAAACACCTATTCTAAATATAACAATATATCACAATCTATAAATCAATGCTGAAAAAATCTTTGAATTTATGTTAAAAAAAGAAAAACTGTATTCTGAGCGAATACTGAAAACCAATAATTTGTCCACTTTTTGTTCTCATTTTATAATGAAAAACAGCATTTTCATCTGCTGCAGCCGAAATACTTGACATGGAATAATATTGCTGTTTTTTCCACAGCCCGGATCACATTGCTATTTTGCTACATTTTCCGCACAACAACAGATGCCTCTTTTCCCTGAACAACAGCCTTGCAGGTGTAAATTCCCGGCTGTACTGTTTTTCCATAACTGTCAGTGCCATCCCAGTGAACGATCCTTTGATTACCTGTTGACTTATGTAACGTTTTTATACATCTGCCGGAAATCGTATAAATCATAATTTCAGCAGAATGTGCTCCTGTATTGTCAATAGTAAATGCAATATTATCAATGAATGGATCCGGTGCTGCTTTGATATTTATCTGTCCATGCATTCCGCGGCTGTCTGAGATTTCAGTATGAGTGCCGAGCGCTTTACCGGCGGAGAAAACAAGCATAGGTTTATGTGATACAGGAATACCGCATGCAGTCTGAATGGCTGAACGCTCGGTGTCGGTGAACTGAGCTGCGTAGTGTCCCTGAAGTCCCAGCGCAGTTGACTGAAGAAGTGCTCCGGCTCCACAGTATCCTGCTTCGAGAAGCTGCTGATACTCGATTGCCTGCCCGCAGTAGACAATGTATACAGGAGCGTTTTGCGGCAGACGGGAAAGAGCTGTGCGCAGCTGAGGCCGGAAATCTGAAGTCGACACAGATTCAAGACGGTGGTCTGCGGTTTTAGCATCAGTGCCTTTACGCATGTGATAGCGCAAAACGCCGGCGGTTGTGAGAATGTAAATCCGGCCGGTCATGTAAAAATCACCCATGAAAGATGCTACTGAAAGAGCAATATTACTTGTGCCGCTGACTTTATGTGCAGTGCATCCATACGACGCCCAGAGGATCTGCGATATCTGTTCACTTGTCAAGTCATCAGATGAAAAGTCTTTGCCAAAGAGTGGACTTTTCATTGCAGCTTCCAGACTGACCGTTCCATCGGTTTTCGGATCAGGAAGAGTTTTGTCAGATGATACTGCGGCAAGTGTCTTTACCAGACCCGAAACAGAACTGCTCTGACCGTAACAATTGACACAGTGTATTTCAGAGACCGGATTCCAGGTGCTGTTTGCCCTTGACCTTCCGGAATCTTTCGGACAACAGGCCGCCTGATTGACTTTTGTCTTCCAGAAAGCAACTGATGCAAGTTGCGCCCAATGCAGCGCAGCGCCGGCATCTTCTGCAGCACCTGCAGGATCTGTGGCAACACCGATTTCGAATGCGGCAGTTTTTTCGCTTCGCTTATCGCCGGCGGCATGCACTTCCAGAACATGTTTTCCATCTATGAATTTGTAGGTGTAAAGATTATCCTGCATTGACAGATATATAATTCTTTCCGTTGCCATAAGCGGTGCACAGGCCGCAGCCCAGAGTGTGTTTGCAATAACCTGATTGTCAACTACAGGAGTATATCCTGCATGAAACGAGTATCTGGAGTTTGTGCATATCTCCACAGAATTGCCATTCATTATTACGTCGGGCAATTGAATTGCCTCCTGCTTCAGAAACGTGCCCGCCCATCCATTGCGGAACATTGCCGCCAAAGTGGCTGCGGCCATAAGTTTGCTAAAAGAACGTCGTTCCATGATCAATGCCTTTTTCAAGTTACAAACAGGTAGTGATTTACATTTAAAAACTGACCGACACTCCGGCATTCATCTGCCCGTTGCGCAGACAATAAGTCATATATGGCTGTACATTGACAGATACATCCATTGTTCCTTTCATTGCATCTTCAATCATATTTTTTCCCCTGATCCGGCTGATAATTCCACTGATCAGACATGGTATTGCAATAGGAAGACCAAAAATACCCGGGTTTAGATAATATTGCTTATAATAATACCCGTCTGATGAGCTGCCAAGAGGAATACCAAATTGCTGGTTATCAGTAAAAAATAGAATCGTATATGTAACAGTAAAGGCCATAAATACCGCGCCGACAGAAGTCAGTGCTGCACCTGCATTTTTCTTACTGACCCCGGCATCAAACAAAGATTTGTTGACCATCACAGTTTGTTCCGGTGCCTGCTTCGCAGTTCGATCTGGTGATGTCTCAACTATAATGACGTCCTGATTATTGATAACAGGTTGCTGTACTATATCAGCCGAATCTATTTCTGCAGGTGAAGCTATTGGTGCGGCCTCAATTACTTTTGCACTGTCAATAGCCGCTTGCTCTTCCACAATCTGAGCTGCAGCAAGAGAAACTGCAAAAACAAGAATAGAAAAAGTACGAAACATTTACGATTGCCTCCAGATGATTGATTAAAGTATTGTATTGTAATTATCCCCTTGATCACAAACCCTGAAATATTAAAGGTGATAATCTTTTTCCGGCATGAACCTGAAAAACTGCAGACAGACAATCTCTTGTGCTGCTGGATCAGCAGGGAATCTTGCAAATCAGCAATTCCCTGCCCCATTTTTACCTGTCAATGGAGCGAAACAATCCGCCCATCAAATTTCTTCCCCTGCTGATTGTAAAGGCTGAGTATATAACATCCTGAATTCAGTCTTGAAATGTCAATGGATAGACGGTCGTCTGAAGCAATTTCGGAAACAATCCGCTGACCTGAGAGTGTAGAGAGTACGGCAGTGCAGTTTTGCGTCAGCCCTGTAAGAAGAAGTTCCTGCTGTTTTATGTTCTTAGCCTGTATATGAGTATCTGAATTGATAATCCCGCCAGCCCTGCCCGAAGTACTGAGAGGTTTAATAATATCTGGGTTCCACATATTCCCTGATATTGCAAGCAGATATAAATTACCCAGGTATCCGCTGTACCAGTAATCGTCCTTTAACTTGATCATTTCCTGCGCAAATGCATCAACAACCTCCTGTGTGTTTGCCATTGCAGCCACACCAAGAGATCCAACCACAGCCATATTATGACTGCTGCCCTGAACTGTTCCGTTTAACTGGTATCCGTCTTTAAGGGTGGCAACTCCCTGTTTGAATGCCCAGGAGGTGATTTTATTACTCCAGACATTGGCCTTTTCATTTCCGTTCCATAAGTAATCAAGAGCCTGTTTATAGGGGGCACGAATCGCATCGAAACTGTAATACCCTTTTCTGCTGCCAGAACCTGCTGTACCGCTTACGGATTGCCAGTCAGGTACAAGTCCAGTTGTTGCATTAGCTGCTGCATCGCGTATAGTATGAGTATCATCAGCAAGTTGCGCCCAGTCCTTATCACCTGATATTTTGGCAAAATACCTGAAAAAAGCAGGGGCATAATATGAAATGTCAGTTTCATTACATCCACCCCATGGACTGCCGTTGCATCCCGGATAGACGGCCAGTTTACCGCTGCAGTTAAGAATCATTTTTTTCAGAGTTGTAATTACACTTTTTGCTTTTTCAGTATACCCGCCGTCAGGCCATTGCCAGCTGGCAACTACCAGAGCACAGGCAACATCAATATCACCGTCAGTTGCACTGCCCTGATCCACGAATCCGGCGCATGTGTTTTTCCAGCCCATCAGGCCGCAGCCTGTTGAAGTACATTTTGATTTATAAAAAGCATACATTGCATCAAATGTTTCCTTATCACCCATATACGCCACAGCTACCATTGCAAAGCCCTGTGCCTCAACCAGTGATTTGTCCAGAGGATCCACTCCAGGCCTTATATTGCTGTTGCAGGTTTGAAGATATTTCTTTTTCCATGCATCATACCAGCTTTTGACAAATTCATTAGTTACAACAGTGGTCATAGTACCATATGGATATTTAACATTCTGCGGAAAAGGATATTTTGCATCCTGTGCAGACAACGAGTTGAAAAAAAGCAGTGCAATCAGTTGCGAGAAGAAAATAGTCTTTTTCATAAATGAATCTACTCTACGTTTATTTAATGATATATAACCCGAACTTTTATTACTTATAATATATCACAAATTTCTCATTTCTGACGTAAAATTAGTAAACAGTATCAACGCAAGCCGTGTTGCAACACCCAAACAGCGGCTGATGACGCATTTACAACTTTGCCTTTGTGTCAATCACGGACATTCCTTTATCAGCGCATTGACAAGACTGTCTGATGGCCTGGCGGTTCCGGCCTTTGATAAATAAACCTTTGCAGAATCAAAATTATGAAGATTGAGATATGCAATGCCTGCACCTCTTGTGAGTACAAAATCATCAGGAGAACGTTCAAGAGCACGCAGGAAATTATCAGCTGCAGATTTGAAATTCTTCTGACGCAAATAAAGAACAGCAAGACATCTGTCAAGTGAATAAAGATCCTGACAGCTGATGCGCAGCTGCATCAGGATGCTGAGCATTTTTTCAACATCAGGCGCATTGTCTATTATCAGGTCCATCTGAGCTTGACACTCACGAAAATCATTATAATTCGCGAGTCCGTATGCAAAATTTTCAACCGCCATTTCCTTGTTTCCTGATATGGCGGCTGCATTTCCGACAGCATATCGCAGAACGCCTGCTGCTTCTGCGCTTGTCAATTTTTTAATTGTATCACTTCCAATCCCGCTCAATTCATAATTTGTTGTATACCATGAATCTGTATTTGCCGCACCCTGTTTCAGAAGTTCTATATTCTGCTGAACTTTTCCATTATCAAATCTTAAAAAATAGTGACTCCTGACTTTTACACAAAAAATAGGAATATCAGCTTTCTCCCCAAGCAGAAGCATAAGCATTGCAGCACCGATTACATTACCCTGCTTTGACTGATACACTTTATCAGGGAGTATGTCGGACAGGCTTTCTTTACTATTGTCTACATTTATTTTCATCTGCCCGAAAAAACACTCATTGAGTCTTGAAATAATAATCTGTGGATCAGATTCCATGAAAAGTCTTGATGATAAAGCAGTTGCAGTGCTGTCTATCAACCTGAAATCATTGGATGAATCAATTGATGAATCACCTGCAATCACCCCTTTCTGAGAGGAAATCTTCTTAAACTCACTTGACAATAGAAGCTTACCGGCCCCGACTGCTGATCCCGTACCTGCCATTCTCAGCTCAAGGCTTTGAGATTTTGTTATCTGAGGTTCTTTTGGCGAATCTTTTCTGCATGATATTATCATTAAGCAGACAATTACAGAAATCAACACATTTTTTAAATTCATACAATAGACTTTCGTTATTATCAGAAATTTCAATTCAATCGTAAAATATACCAAATCATACTATTATTTCAATAAGCTTTGCGATTCTTATATAAAAGATGCAATTTTTTATAAATTTATCATACATAAGTATTCTTGAGTATTCTTGACCACACCATTGCATGCTTTGTACAATACTTATACGATGTGCATAATGTTCAAGTTTAGATTCACATCTTAAAAAGAGAACCTTTTCTCCAGAGTGATTTTTCAATAAGGCAGATATGATGTCACTGCGTCTCAAGTCAATACTTATTGTTATTGCATCAATGATCATTGTAATTCTGTCCCTCTGGATTGTGACAGAAACAGTGCTTTTAGATGGTTTTGTAAAAGTAGAGAATGAAAATACACTTCAGAACGCAGCCAGGGTAAGAGATGCTTTAAATGAGATAACAAATAACATTGAAGTGAAAGCCCTTGACTGGTCAATATGGAATGACCTTTATAACTATGCTGTAAATCCAAATCCGGAATTTGAATACTCCAATCTGACTGAAATAACACTTACTTCACTGAAACTGAATTTTCTAATAATTACAGATACTGCTAAAAATATTATTTACTCAATGCAATATCACTACGATATGGATCTTGCAACCGCACTTGAACCGTCTCTTAAAAATGCGATCATGGAAAGTCCGGATCTGTTTATCCGCAAAGATTCAAACGATATACGTACAGGAATTCTGATGCTTGATTCCATGCCTGCACTGATTACATCGCAACCCATTCATAACAGCAGTGGAAAAGGCGTCCCTCACGGAACAATAGTATTTGGATCTTTTTTCAGTAAAGATCAACTTGTGCGGCTTCAGCAGCTGACACATATTTCAATTGAAATGACAAAATTCGACAATACGCTCTGGCAGAATCTCTTAACCGCGGATTCATATTTCAGAGAGGATTCATCAGTAATCATAATGCCAGTAAGTAAAGACACCGTATCCGGCTATATCAGAATTACCGATATTCACAATAAACCCGTTATTGTACTGAAAATCAATCTTCCCCGTGACGTTTACAATCAGGGATTACGTACAGATTATTATCTTTCCAATTCAATTATAATTGCAGGTATAATTCTGCTGATACTGCTTATATTCTGTATTGACAGATTTGTAATAAGAAGAATAAGTAAACTTAACGCTGATGTAACGGCCATTGAAAAATCATCAGACAATTCCGCACGTGTTTCCCTTAAAGGAAATGATGAGCTTTCACACTTTGCATCATCTGTCAACAGCATGCTTGGAGCACTTGAAATAAAAGATCACCAGCTGCGTAAAAGAAACGATGAAATGCGCCTGCTCATGAACACGATTCCTGTCGGGCTGCTTTCCATTGATGAAAATTATAATATAAATGCAGAGTATTCAAGCTCAATTATTCAGATATTGCAGCAGGACAACATTGCAGGGGAGAGTTTTTTTAAAGTATTCAGAATTGACAATACAAATAAAGAACTCTATGAAAGTGCAGTTGACTATTTAGATCTGATGAAGGATAACAACTTTTCTGAATCAGATGTCGCGGCACTGAATCCATGTGAAGAGTTCAAGTATAGTTCCAATAACTGCGAGCGCTGGCTTGCTCTGCGGTTCTGCCGTATTCACAGAGGCAGTAATCTTCCATGCCATATTCTTATCAGTATAGAGGATATGACTGATAGGAAAGTACTTGCTCAGCGTGTCACTCTTTCTGAAAAAGAAAATCTGCAGCTTAAATTGATTGCAGAAGATCCTGACCTGTTCAGTGAGCTGCTCTCGGAATTACACAGGTTACTTGACAATTCACTTTCAACAATCAACAGAGCTGAAGGTTATCTTTCCCAGGAAATGGTCAACAGTGTTTTTCGTGATATACATACAATAAAAGGTTCTGCCGGACCATTCGGACTTGATTCGATTGTCAGCATTGCCTCTGAGCTTGAGGATTCACTCGCACACCTGCGGACACGGACAGGTATTGACAGTAATATAATAAGCTACATTCAGTTTAATCTGTCAATATTAAAAAATGAAGTACATAAAGTCGTGCAGATCATACGTGAACTTTTCGGCAGTGATTTCAATCAGAACCTCGATATTCATCTCAGAATACCGCTTGAAAGAATAAAAAGAGAATTTTCCATATTCAGTCATCTGCTCGATAAATCAAGCATTGATGACGAGCAGTTTCTTACCTTGCGTTCCCTGATTCAGGCTCACTTTACAAGACTGAGACAGGTTTCAACACGGCGGGGACTTGCGAAAACATTGAAAACAGCACACAGCACTATTAAACGGATTCATAAAAATGTTTCTTTTGCTGTTAATGGTGAAGAGACACTTATCGATTGTGAAGTTGCCCGATATTTAAACAACCCTCTGATTCATCTTATCCGCAATTGTCTTGATCATGGAATAGAAGATTCAGAACAGGAACGCACTATTAAAGGCAAACCTTCACAGGGCAGACTCTTTATTTCAATAACAAAACCGGATAACGATACAATATGTATAGAATTAGGCGATGACGGAAGGGGAATTGATCCTGATCTTATAAAACAGACTGCTGTTGATACAGGTTTAATAACAGAGGAAGCCGCAGCCCATCTCAGCTATAATGATACTATTGCAATGATTTACCGCCCCGGCTTTTCTACATCAAAAGAGACAAATGATATTTCCGGCCGTGGAATAGGTATGGATGTTGTAAATTACACAATTAAAGAGATACTTAACGGACAGATCATCATAACATCAGAAATTGGAAAAGGTACAACATTCAGAATAACTATTCCTTGCAGCATACAAGACATACTCGATATAAACCGCACTGTTAATTGAAAAATTAATTATTTTATCTTTTTTTGAAACAATTCTATTCAAGGCATAACTATGGAAAAAAAGATAGATGAGTGGTCCTATGCTGTAAAGCAGGCCGGATGTATTATAAAGTCAATTGACTTACTAAATGAGATCCGCAAAAAAGATGGAAGCCTGCTTTTTGCCCTCATTGATGCAAAAGTGGAATCTCCGGAAGGGACAATGCTTCCAAATATTGTATTCATTCGCGGACATGCTAGCGTAATCGTACCGCGTATAGAAAATGCAGCGACAGGTGAACAGCTTTTTCTTATGGTCCGACAGCGCCGCATCGGCAGCGGAAGTTACAGTCTTGAGTTTCCTGCAGGAATGCTTGACGAACACAGTGAGTTCCCGGCACTGATTGCCGCAAAGGAATTATCCGAAGAAACCACACTTCAATTGTCAAGCGACATTCTTTTTCCTCTGCACGATAAAATGCTTTACAGCTCAGTTGGTGGCAGCGATGAGGGGATCTATTACTTCGGGTGCATAGTAAAAGTAAGCGATGCGCAATTCAGGGGATTTCATAAGCGGTCAGCCGGAAATGCAGATGAAAACGAGCAGATTTCAATAGAACTTGTCACAAGAGTTGCCGCAGAGATCGAATGCTGCTGCATGCAGGTTCCTCTTGGTTTTTATCTGTTTGACAAATACGTTAAAGAGCATGGTGAAACGGCATATATTATCAGCTGATATTTATTTTGTCAACATGATGACTGCTGCAGCATTTTCTGCAGCAAATCACTTTTGTTAATTTACTTTACCCGGTACTTCAGAAGGAACTGCAGGGGCTCCTTTACCTGGACATGCAGTACCTGAAACCTTACAGCATGCCGCGCCAGATGCTTTGCAGGATGCAGCACCTGTCGTTTTACAACATGCAGCACCTGATGTTTTGCATGAAGCAGTATCTGACATTTTGCAGCATGTGGTGTCTGATTTTTTACAACATGCAGTACCTGACATTCTGCATGCAGCAGTATCTGTTGCTTTACAGCTTGCAGTACTTAATTTTGCGCAGCCGCTCCCCTGCCCTCCTGCACTGCAGACAGCAGATGCCGATCCAAATAAAAGCGATATTGTTACAATTGTGACACCGATAAATCTGTTCATATGAACTTCCTTTAAAAATGTTTAAAAATTAAATGCCTTACTATTAAAACATCATTCTTCTTGACAAACTTACAGCAGCTCTCAATTATTTCATTATGATGTGCAGATGAATTCATGAGTTCTGAATCTATATTCATAATAATCCAAACTTTCTTCTATAAACTTATCGAACCAATAATTTCAACTGTTTTACGATCAGGATGATCAGTATATAAGACAAACTTGCCATATGTCAAAGTAGTCACTTTCGGCAGGAACAGTTTTAGCCTGTAATCAGACATTTTACTTTTTTTTAATTTTTCATCTCTGATCAGTTCAAACCTGAGTGATTTATCTGTTTCATCTTCCAATACCGGCACGTCATCCTCGCTCTCATCCGCCTTTATGAATTGTACGTCAAGTATGTGAAGATCCTTTCTTCTTGAACTGACTGCGAGTTCAATAACAGTTGCCGATGTACCCGAAATATACCGCGGAGTGACACTGAGCGGAGAATTAATCACTACATCAATTGACACTCTGATAACCGGCGAGTTCTCATCGTTGGAATTTACCGTGATACCTTTATATACATGCCCGCTATAGCCGGTTATATCCAGTTCAGCACTGATTCTACAGCTGTCTTTTGGAGCGACAATTGAATCATACTTTACAACTGTACATCCGCATCCGGGCTTTACACTGTGAAGCCTGAGCTCCTTGTCACCAGTATTACGGACAATATATACAGCCCTGACAATCTTTGTTTTCCCTTCATCCACTTCCCCGCACTTGTAAACTTCAGGCTCAATTTTAATCTGCGGACCGGCCAGAGAATTTGATATAAAAAAAACAATAAACATTAAACAGGGAAAATACTTTTTTATAGTCAGTTTCATTATCTTTATTCCTCTTATATTTCTGAATTTATTCAGAAATTTTAAATTAACAGTCATAACAGAATTAAAATACAATTATTTAGTTTAACCTGCTGCTATAAATTTTTCTATAACGTTAATTTATATTCTGTTAATCATTTTCTTATTGAACACTGAGCATAAATAAGTTCGTACAAAACAAGTCTGTTATTAATTGTTTTTAAAATTATTGGTATTTGTTAAAAGTAACTAACATTATGAGTTAAATAAGAATCATTATAGTCAATTTATTAGCTAATGATTTAAATATAGATCATATATGTGTTGAAAAAGTTAATCGACTTAAGTATATTATATATAAAGTAACATATATAGCACTTTAGTTTAAATATTTACTTTATTGATTTTTTTTCAATGCATTGTAACTATATGATGATTATGAAAAATGGAAAAAGTAATGATCGAAATGCTCTTACATGATTTGGGTGAACAGATACGAAAAAAACGTATAATTAAAAACCTTACACAGTCAGATTTAGCTCTGAAAGCCGGATTGAGCCGCAGAACAGTTCAGGCAATTGAGAGGGGTGAATCAATTTCACTTGAGAATTTCATTGCCATTTTAAGTGTTCTTGATATGCTTGACACAATTAAGTCGCTTTTAGTCAATGAGGTGATTAGTCCCCTGATGATCGCCAAACAAAAAGGAAACACAAGACTTCGCGCACGAAAATCGAAGCAGAGCCAGTCAGAGGATGAATATTCATGGTAGCCAGAGAAGATGTCGCAACAGTCAAGATACGGGAAGAAAATGTCGGCGCAATTGTATGGAACAGGGAACGTGAGATTGGAATATTTGAATTTGAGCCTGCTTTTCTAAAAAAGAAGATCCGCTTATCTCCATTTCTGATTCCGGAGCCCGATCCTGGAGTTATCAGTTATCCGGCACTTAATAGAGATACATATAAAGGACTCCCCGGATTTCTTGCAGATACACTTCCAGACGCTTTTGGAAACGCTGTAATTGATGCATGGCTTGCACGTACAGGACGATCGCTTACACAATTCAGTCCGGTTCAACGATTATGTTATACCGGTACTCGCGGAATGGGTGCACTGGAATTTCATCCTGCACTTCCCCGTTACATAACACGTAACACTCAAATTGAAATACAGGAGTTAGTTGAACTTGCATCCGTTGTACTTAGTGATCGCAATGCTTTTTCTACTGTACTCGGGCCTGGAGATTCCGAAAAAAAAACTGCACTTTCGTCAATAATGAGTGTAGGAACATCTGCTGGAGGGCAGCGACCAAAGGCTGTACTTGCAATTCACCCAGTTACAAAAAGAATTTTATCCGGTCAGATAAGCGCTCCAAAAGGATATGAGCACTGGCTCCTTAAATTTGATGGTGTTCGACCGGGAGTCTCAGCTGAAGTGAGGGCTGATCCTCAGGGATTTGGAATAATTGAGTACGCATATTATCTGATGTCAAAAGCCTGCGGTATTACCATGATGGAAAGTAAACTGTTTCATGAAAATGGCCGGAGCCATTTTATGACAAAACGATTTGATCGTAACTCTAATGGCGATAAAATTCATTTTTTAAGTCTCTGTGGCATGGCCCACTTCGATTACAAATTGGCAGGGTATTATTCTTATGAACAGCTATTTGACGTAATGCGTACAATACGACTGCCCCATAGTGATGCTATTGAACAATACCGCCGGATGTTATTTAATATTATTGCACGCAATCAGGATGATCATACGAAAAACATTGCATTTGTTTTAGATAAAAACGGGACCTGGCGATTATCTCCTGCGTTTGATGTGACCTACAGCCACAACCCTGATGGTGAATGGACAAGTGCGCATCAGATGACGGTTGGCGGTAAACGTGATAATTTTACAAAAGAAGAACTTGTCGAAGTCGGCAGGTTGATAAAAATCCCGAATCCATCACTTATTATTGATGAAATTACTGCTGTTGTTTCAGGCTTCAGGAACTTCGCCAGAGATGCTGGCGTTGACAATAAAAAAGCATTGTCAATAGAGAAGGAACTGCGGTTGAAATGGTAGTTGGTGTAATCAGCTTTATTTATCACCACCGTTTTTGCTTATCAGTCTTTTGATTGCTTTATCAAAATCGGATTCAATCTTCTGATATTTGTTAAACTCATTATATTCCGCAAATGCTTTCTGTTCTGCAGACTTATATGAAATTGAATCCGTTCCGTCAAGAATCCTGTACTCATTTAACCGCAACTGAATTGTTTTACTAAAATGTCAAGCGTCATATTTTCTGTAATGCAGTCATGTGGTATAAGAATATATTTCCAGGGTTTCCCGCCGTAGGTTCCTGCATGTTGAGTTGCATTTCCACACCATTTTACCGCAGCATCTTTTTTCAAAGTAACCTCTGGTGAATCCATTTCGTTTTTTGCCTTTGGTTCAAGCATGTAAATAGAACTATCAGTTTCTGCCTCAAAATCAGGTTGATATTCGGAATGCTCCGCACCAGAGCGGTAAAATATCTGAAACTGCCCTTTTGCTGGTCGAAACCACTTATTTGATTCCCTATCAAGAATAATTGCAAGCTTTCTCTCCGTATCTGAATGGAATTTCTGGATTTGATATAAACATCGTGAAAAACCACTGAAAAGGTAGCGGGCCATATTACTTTTATCCGCAGGCACACTCCTGAAATGCAATGGCGTTTCGTTTCTTATCATGCTGTAGGCACTCTCTTTAAGTTCAGTAAACCCCTTTTTAATTACAACATCATACTGAACAGGTTCCTCCCAGTAGTGATTCTGCATTTGAACATGGATAAACCTGGCTATTTCGCGCTGGTGAAGTCGCAGTACTTTTCTTGTATCATCCTCTGATAGGTACGTTCTAAAATGCAGTACCGTCTGTTCTGCAAAATCATACAGTAAATCTGCCTGACTATCATAGCAGATGTCATCAAAATCAATAAGACCACTCACAACATAGTCTTCAAGCCTTTTTTCTTCTATTCCTCCAACACCAACCCCGATTATTTCAAGCTGATTTGTTCTCAGGTGCTGAACCCATAACTCTTCAGAAGGAGCCGGGTAGTTGAGTGTTGTCAAGTCAAGTCTGAACGCTCTAAAACCGCACTGAACCTCTTTTTTGGGTACAACAAGTATTCTTGGTATGTCAATTGTTTGCGTTATCACTGCCTGCGCTGTTTTTGCGACAATTGCAGCAATATCAGGTTGTACAGTAATTCCTTCAAGCTCAGTCTGTAAAGGCATTGCAATACGTGCAATTTCTTTAACGAGCGCCTGTTGAATATCCGGTTTAGCCAAATATGAAGAAGATGGCAGGATGTCAGTCCTTCGTGCCATGTTTTGAATTGCCTGATAGGTTATCTGTGCGATTTTCTGATCTTCGTGACTAGTGAATAGCATGGCAGATTCACTTGTTGCTGCTCCAGTACCCTGTGACTGTACAGGTTGAGTACTTCCGATTCCCAATTGCGCGCACAATGAAGATTTTGAAACTACCGATTCAAACTGTTTATTCAATTGATCATCAGTAAGAATTAGCTGCTGCAAATGTATCGTTGAATCCGGACGGTTTGCTTCGTCAACAATCTCCTGAAATTTATCATGAGCTATAATATTTAATCTGTCAACAGCAACAACATCAGTACGTTTACCATACGGTAGGCGCAATCCGCGACCTATTGATTGTTCTATCAGGGTTCGCGCGTTCGCAGCACGTAAAGGTATGATTGTGTAAAGATTCGTTACATCCCATCCCTCTTTAAGCATATTTACGTGAATGACAATTTCCGTTGGTTCTTCTGTGCTTTCCACAGCAAGAAGCCGGACGATCATTTCGTCTTCCTCCGCACCGGTTTTGCTTGAGTCAACCTGAATTACTTTATCTTTGTATCTGCCTTCAAAAAAAGTATCTGATTGAATGAGCTGCAAAAGCTGCCCCGCGTGAGTGGTATCACGTGCAATGACAAGAACAAATGGCTTTACAATAAGGTTACCAGTTTCGCGTGCATAGGTTTCGAGTTCAACTTTAACACTTTCGTGAAGATGAATACCATCCTCAAGTTTTGACCGCTCTATTTCCTCGATTGACATACCGGCAGGTGAAAAGTTTTTTCGCGTAACAACTGCGGGTTCTTTAACAAAACCATCGACCATTGCTTTACCAAGAGGATAATCTAAAATTACATTTTTAAATGGAACTGGACCTTTACTGGTTTCAACAATAGGTGTTGCCGTCAGTTCCAGCCCCAATAACGGATACAGTTCATTGATTGCCCGAACTCCCGCAGACGCACGATACCGGTGCGATTCATCCATGATTAGTACAAGATCTTTGAGCTCTGCCAGATAATCGTAGTAGCTCTGGCCGATATATTCGGAGAGACGCTTTATACGTGGTGCTTTACCACCACGAACCTCTGAATTGATTTTTGAAATATTGAAAATATTTATCCTGACCGGAAACAGGCTTGATGCTGTATGTGCCTGATCATAATTATCACCTGTAATAATAGTCGGCGGTTCTGTTGTAAATTCCGCGATACCGGTAAACACATATTTAGAGGTGTTTGGAGTAAAATCGGTGATAAGTTTATTGTATATTGTCAAATTTGGCGCAAGAACAAAAAAATTCCTGATGTCATGAGCAAGGTATAAATAACTGATAAACGCACCCATGAGACGCGTTTTTCCAACACCGGTTGCAAGTGCAAAACATACAGATGGAAAATCGCGTTCAAAATCGGCAACGGTTGGAAATTCTGACCTGATCGTCTGCAATACAGCTTCTCTGTCTGCGGTTGTATGTGGAGAGGCGATTTCAGTGATACGATCAAGTATTTCAAGCGAACGCCTCTGCGGTGCGCGCAGACTCAGCCGTCCTGCTATGGAATTAACATTTTTATTCATTTAGATCTCCGTCCGGTTGTTCTGCGCGTTTCTTCCCACTTTGTTGTGCTACAACGATCTGTTGTCCAATCAGCCAATTGGCTCTAACATGAGCGGTATCAACCGACCGGACAGCGTAGGATCGTTCAGTTTCCCAAATAGTACGAATGTCGAAGAGCAATTTAAGCTGGAGTACATTGGATTTTGGAGTATTGATTGGTGTTGAATCTTTTTTCACTCATCCTCCTCATCAAAGAGGCTTGTCTGTACCTTTTCCTTCTTAGGTGCTTTGGGAAGATTCTCTATTTTCAAACTGTAGTCGTCGTGTCCCCATTCGCAGCGTGTCAATACCTGTTTCGGTATTTTCTTTATTGTTAAATTGGGAAACCGCTCTGCGTTACCGCGAAACGCAAGGCAGAGTACAAGCAGGGAACACGAGTCGCCGACTTCGTCGCTTAACTGCTGCAATTGTTCTGGAGTGAGTGTCTGTGTCGTTACGTAAATGTAATCACGTTCTGTTGAATGACCATGCTGCCAGTATATAGTATCCGATGGTGCATAGGTAAAGCCAGCAAGTTTACAGAGTGCTTCTGCAAGCATTGCAGCGTTGAACTCTTTATTTATAACAAAATTTCCCCATTTGTCCTTTTCGAGCAGTGATGGTGCAAGGCGGTAGTAGCGAAACCCGCCGCCGCCCTTCCAGTTGACAGATTCGGTAATACCGCCCTTGTCCTCGCCGTCAATTACTTTTTGCAAACGGGGAATAATATGCGTGTGGCAGTGCTCGCCAAGCTCAACCATTATCCAGCGGCGTCCCATTTTGTGCGCGACGGCACCGGTGGTGCCGGAACCGGCGAAGGAGTCGAGGATGAGGTCACCGGGGTTGGTGGCTATTGTTAGGATTCGTTCAAGTAGCTGTTCTGGTTTTGGAGTTGCAAATGGTTCAATTTCCGGCAATAACTTTCTAAGATGATCTCGTTGGCATCTTGATTCGATCCAGTCTCCACTGCTGGCCACTAAGTTCTTGGTACCACTCCTTGCTGGACCTCTGAGAGATAGCGCTTTATAACTGGCATACTATCTCCCTTTTGTCCAAATCGTCTATGTAATCCATATGCAACCATCTTCCTTTAGTAAGCGCTAAAGCAATTCAATTCGAGAACGAATTAATGAAAGCCAAATAGAATGTTCTACTCCATCATCATAATGTTCAAAAGCACTTCCCGTATTGTAAGGCGGATCAATAAAAACGCACTTCACCTTCCCCGCATAATCCTGTTCCAGCGCTTTCAAGGCGAGCAGATTATCGCCGAATATTAGCTTGTTGTCAAATGAGTCGTCTTTTGTCACCCTGTATTTCGCATGGTAACTTTTTTCAGGATCTTCAATAAGAATCCGGGGTTCAAGTTTTGGCCGGTTTTCTTTGCCGATCCAGGTGAGTTCGAGTTTTTGTTTATTATTTGCCATCAGTTGCACACCTTTCGAATCCCTTCAACAAATACCCTGAAACTATCCGATCGCATATTGGAAATATCAAGAAATGGGCCGATTGCACGGGAACCGCCAATCTTTTCATAGGTTGGTACAAGTTCCTTTAGTGTTTTTGAAGGAGATGGATATGCATCCGGCGATGCATACTGTTTCTTATTCTGTAATTTTTGCAGATTTTTAACACTAAGCCCCTGTTCAACAGCCGCAAGATCTGCCAGATACCAGCTTTCCAGTTCGTGACATGCAATGCGTACAACCGTTTGCGGCTTTCCAGCATCATTGCATTTGCCTACTAATTGACTTTTAATAACACGGCAGTCGCCGGCATCCTTATCTCGCATTACAATAAACCGGGCATCGGGAGCACGATATCCCCGCAGTTTCCGGACAAGCTGCTTTTCAAGATCCTGTTTTCCATCAAACACAATGTAGCGTATCGTAAATTCTGACGGAACAATGTTTGGCAAAAAGCCTTTCAGCATTGCCTCCGCAGATGGTTCTTCAAGAAAAAATACCAGTTCACTCATACAGGATCGGCTCCTTTAAAGAAGCCCTGTTTCCAGAGATATCCCATTTTGTCACCATCCTGCATATACGCCCGTATCTGTTCATCATCAGCTGCAGGCAGAATTTTTGTATAACCGTTCTCTTTTGCCAGCCAGAACACCTCTTCAAGTTCCGCAGCGTTAAGCAGATCTGGAGAATGCGTCGAAATAAATACCTGACCACCGCGGCGGGCATAATCCCGGAACTCTTCTGTCAGTTCATACAGAAGTTTTGGATAAAGCTGATTCTCCGGTTCTTCAATGCAAAGCAGCGGATGTGGTTTGGGATCATGAAGCAGCACAAGATATGCAAACATCTTGATCGTACCATCAGAAACATTTCTCGCTAAAAACGGATCTTCGAATGCACCATCCTGAAACCTGAGTAATACCCGTCCCTCCTCTGTTTCCTTGGCATCAACGCTTGTAACACCCGGAACCCGTTTTTTCATTTTTTCGATAACTTTATCGAAGGTCGCGCGATGTTGAGTGTAAAGATACTGTGTCACCAGCGATAAATTTTCTCCCTCTTTGGAAAGATGTTCCGCATACCCTGCTTCCTGTTCAGGTCGTGCACGCTGGATATGAAAATCAGAGATGTGCCAATTGGAGATCAGTTCACCAAGTGCAACTGCTGCAGGAAATTTTTTAAATTGTGCAAGCCCTTTTATTGCAAGTGTGTCGGGTGATTTGAGGGAGTGTTTTTCCCTTTCAAGGTCACTTTCTGCTTTAACTGCGTCAGGCTCATTAACAACCGCGAAACCTTCACCATTTGAAAAATCAAGAAACATCCAGGGTTGTCCCTTGCTTCCTCTGCGGTACTTGAGCACTTCCCGTTCAACAACGATCTGCCCATTAATTTCGTTAATCGCAAGCAGGTATGTAATTTTTGGACCGGAACTATACTCCCTGAATTTCAGTTCTATCTCAATCGGTCCGGAAGCATTGCGGCTGCGCACCTCTTTAAACCCCCTGTTGCCGCCAAGTTTTGTCAGCGCAACACGAACGTTTTCAGTCAGTGCATCCTTAAGAAAACCAAAGACATTAAAAAGTGTTGATTTTCCAGTTCCATTTGCACCGACGATAATCGCCATTCCGGGAATCGAACGCATCTCAACATCCTGAAAAGCCCTGAAATTTTTCAGTCTGATAGCTTCTATATGCATGTAACCTCCAATTTTTTTTCATCACTTTCAAAGCAAACCATATATGGCTTTGATGCACTGTCTGAAATTAAGAAATCTGGTACTTTCTACAAAATACTTAATCGATTTCACAGCTGTGACTTTTGTTCGAAAGAAGCTGTAAGTCTTGTAACTAATTGTTTTTCCAATAAAACAGCCTTTATTTAATAAATTAAGTAATTTGTTGGCTTCAACAAAAAAATTAAACGATTAATTAGTGTTTATAACAATAATTTGCAAAGTACCATTTTTGTTTTAACGTTTTTTTCGAAGGATTTTCATGCAAGACACCAGCCTATTCTGAAAATCTCTGTCGACGTTGTTTTGGCCTTGAGCTTGCTCTCAATCATCCCGATCAGCTCGTCTCACATTCTGTCAACTTCATCCTGTGCTTCAAAAAGTGCTCTTCTTTTTCCGTTTCGTGTCGATTCAAGAGCCCTGACCTGTTTCTGCATTGTCAATTTTTCCTCAAGACTCACTGACGCAGTTGATGCACGTTTTGCTTCTTTTATCTGTCGGTCAATGTCCTTGATCTCCCCATCACCTTCAGATCCTCCAGCCACTCCTCACTTGTTTCCGCAAGCGCCTCGTAATCATTGGAAATCAGCTCCTCCACCGTTTCCGCCGGTTCATCGGCAAGCAGAGCTCCCCGGCCCAGTGGTGATTTGAACGCAAAAAGTGCTGCTTCAACCTGATGAGGATTGAGGTCTACCTGAGCGTCAACAAGCACCCCGGCAAGTTTTTCATCATTATCTGAAGAAAATCTTCTGGTTATTTCGTAGGCAAAATATTTTGCGTGATAGTCAGTTAATTGCATTTATGTTTTTTTGCTGTTAGCTGATATGACATTTTATTCAATAATTATTATTGTTTTATTATAAACTAAATCCCATTTTCACACCAGTCAAGGTTGAAAACGGTTAAATTTGTAAAGAATGCAGAATTTTCAAGTGGTTTTTGCACAATATTAAGGTAGTAAAGCCAGAAAAGTCGTATTCGTGTAATTTTTCTTAAATATTATTAACTGCTTGCACGTATACCGTGTGAGCGTTATATTTATAATATGATTTTTAATTTCAAAGACAAAGCAGCCGAAGATATTTTCAATGGCATACACTCGAAGGAATCGAGAAAGATTCCTCAAAGTATTCATGCCATAGCAATACGGAAGCTTGATATGATTAATGCAGCCGTTGACATTGAAGATCTCCAGATTCCTCCGGGCAATCGACTTGAGTCTTTGAAGGGAGATCTAACTGGTTACTACAGCGTCAGAATTAACGACCAGTTTAGAATTATTTTTAAATTCAGTCAGTCAAATGCATTCAACATACAAATAGTTGATTATCACTGAAAGGGTGATTTATGATACCTGCAAAACGACCGCCGACACACCCTGGAGAGATACTGCTTGAGGAATTCCTAAAGCCCAATGGCCTCACTCAGGTGGATCTTGCAAAAAAACTCGGTATACCTCTTCAGCGGATCAATACCATGATCAATGGAAAACGGGCCTGTACTGCAGAAACTGCACTGCTGCTCGCCAAAGAGTTCGGCAATTCACCGGAGTTCTGGATGAATCTGCAGAGTGCTTTCGACCTTTACGAGGCAAGATGTCGCCTCAAGGTTGCTTAAGACTGATAAATGCAGATTCAGTAAAATTTCAGAATGAAGCAGCCTGATAATGGATGGCTGCTTTTATAAATCTCCAAATATCACTCTGTGTACGGAATATTGCTCCATCCTCCAGAAATATTATCCAATTTCATAGTTTAAAGCTATATTATTTAACAAATTGACGTGTAAATAAATATCACACTCATTTTTACCAATAAGTCAAGTATTCCCAATTCTTTTTCAGGAACTGCTGACGACTGACAAATAATAGATCACTTATCCTCAAAAAGGGGTATTATATGAAAAACAATCGTAAAGTATTCAATTCATTTTGTAAATTTATATTTTTTGGAATGCTGCTGATCACAACAAATCTCTATGCTGCAACGCTTAACTCATTCAAGCCGGGTAAAGACTGGATGGATACTGATGGTAAAAAAATCGACTGCCATGCCGGTAATATCATTTACGAAGAGGCAACAAAAACATTTTTCTGGTTCGGAGAGCACCGTGGAAGTCCATCGGGTGTTTCCTGCTATTCATCACAGGATCTTTACAATTGGAAAAACATGGGGGTCGCATTAAATAAAACAACCACTGCCGAACTTAAAAGCGGCATTATAGAACGGCCCAAAGTAGCCTATAATGAAAAAACAAAGAAATACGTCATGTGGTTTCATTATGATAACAGCAACTATGGGCTTGCTCATCAGGGAGTTGCAGTATGCGACAGCGCTCCGGGGCCATATAAATTTCTGTCACATTTTATGCCCAATGGAAATCAGTCCAGAGATATAGGAATGTTTCCCGATGCTGATGGCAAGGTCTACATAGGCTATGCCGCAAATAATGGCACA
>Ga0209800_10000836_pt1 | contig 39350 bp, 65 predicted proteins | sample Higcelweek8metaG_FD_187174 | JGI IMG/M metagenome (GOLD analysis project Ga0209800, IMG submission 187174) | Freshwater pond sediment microbial communities from the University of Edinburgh, under environmental carbon perturbations - High... | ecosystem: Environmental > Aquatic > Freshwater >...
AAATCCTTCTTCTTCAATACGGTACTTCAAATCTGAATCTGTAACACTAGCATCATTGCTAGGTAAATATGCGCCAACTTCTTCTTCCATAACCTATCCTTTTTATTTAATATCCCATAGCTCACGGGATTATTTTTAACTCAATAAAACTTCTAAAAAAGTGATATGAGAGTTCATAACCTCTACCGATATTTTTGTACTCGATAGCGGTCTGCCTTGATCGTCCCTACAATACTCGAAATCCAAAGCTTTAATTAAGTCCCTGAACGTGTCATAACTAAACCCACTCGGACGAAATCGGAACGGATTAGGATATCCGTACTCAGTAAAACGTCCATCCCATACGATCACCTCTTTTGAATTGTAAAGCTGTGTAGCGTATTCGTGATATAGCTTATTCTGCTGTAATGAGCGTTTCATTTGATTTGAAGCGACTCATTATAAACAATCTCTGCACCTTCTACATCGATACCTTTATCCAACGTTTCTTTAATCGCTTTTTTATCAGGTGCGGTGGTTGTTGTGGTTCTGAGATAACCGCTTGTTAAAAGCGACTCATCCGTAATCGATACACTTGCCGATGATCGCACCGAAAAGCTAAACAGAGTTGTTTTTGTTTTAGCTTCACCGCTTGATTTTAGAGCAGTTAGCATCATATCTTTTAGACGTTCTGAATTGTTTTCAATACCTTTACGACGTGCTGATAATCGCACCTCTTCCGCTTTGATAGCTTCCGCATCTGATTGTAACTGTTTGAGTACCTTTGCGCTATTGTCTAGCTTCTCTGTAAGTGAGCATTTAAGCTCATTGTACAACTCGACAAGAGCGTCTACATCTTCTCCGCTTGCTTGACTGTAAAGTGCTTCAAATTCTTGACTTAGATTGTATAGCGTCATTTTGTAACCTCTTTATCTTTTTTCTTTTCAAGCATTTGGATCATCGTAACACCTTGAGCTTTTGTAGCAGTTGATAAAGCTGATAATCCGAAATACTTAACCATCTCTTCTTTATTCGCATCTTTTTTGTCTGCAAGTTCATCGATGAGTTTTATTTGAGCGTTGTCGATAGGTAAAGCCCAATTAGGAAGAACAGGCGGAACCCAATAGAATGTAAAATCTTTACCTTTGGCATATTTTGCACCTGCCGTTCCTTTTTCTACGATCCCAGCAAAACCTGCATCTAAATCGTAAAGATATCGACCTATTCCAAACTGTACCGCTGTACGCTTCATAGCGGAACTAATACCGCCCTTTACTGCTTCAATTTCGGTGTTTTGCGCTCCGTCGTATTTTGTAATCCACTCGCCGTCGTGTTTTACTGAAATACCGCACATCACACCGTCATTATGAGGTGTAGGCATAAACTCATTCTTCCAACCGAATACACCGAACACATCATCAAGGCGTTCCATAATGGCTCTATTTGTGACGTAAGCCAAACACATAGCCCAAACCTTATCACCTTGTTTACCGCTTTGCTGTATGCGCCATTCGATGTCTTCTTCTTTGAACGGCTTATTAAGTTGCTCTCTGATAATATCGCTCATTGTCCATCCTTTGCTAACTTATACCCGCTCGGCTCTTCACCGTCTTTTTGTTCTTGATAGCTCATCTGTTTACCCTTGTATTAAATTATTTTCATAGTGGACACACGCAAATGTATTAATATCGTGTTTAGCGTAAGAGCCACTATAAGAACCGCCAGCAAACATAAACTTGCAACTATACACTGGAACTGCAATGCCACCCATAATATCAATTAAGTGAATGCAATTTGAACAGCTTATATTATTATCACCGCAGAAATCTTGCACAGGCGTATCATTCATAACTCATCCTTCAATCAAATTAGCGAGTGTATCCCGCACATATTCAGCTGTCTCATCATTACTCATGTTACAGAATTGAGCATGAAACTTTATAATATGGTTTATGCTATCAATATACGGCTCTATTGCTTTAAAAAGCAATTTTTCTTCGTGCTGTCGTTGCTCGTCTGCCTCTTCTTGTTTTAGTTTGTCGTGGTCATGTGATTCCATCATTAGTCCTTATTATCCCAATATTCAGAATCGCCTTCATCCGAGTATCCGTAATGTATTTCGTGTGTTTCGTGTGAATGTGTTAAAAGCTTTTTGTATTGACCAGTTTTTGATTCTTGATGTTTCGCTTTACAAGATTTATCAAAATACTTTCCCCATCCTCGTTTTATATCAGCAGTTCGTACTAATCTTTTTCTACCGCACCCACAAATACAAGTTATTTCACTTTTAGAGCCTCTCATCTGTTAGCCTCACACCATTCACAAACTTTCGATACTCCGTAATAGTTCATTACGTCCTCGAAGTTTAAGTTTTCCATTAGTGACTCTTCATCAACATCATAAGCTTTTATATTTGAATACCCTTTAGGAATTAAACCAAAATGAAAACTAGTTCCAATTTCAGCGTGACCACTTTTAAACTCTACTTTTTTAATAACTTCCATCTTCATACCCTCTCATCAATTTTATAAACAATATTGCTTTCCATACTTTCGATAAAACGGTCAGCACTCATAGCCTGTAATCGGAACATAGCACGCTCATACTTGATTTTATAATCTCGTAATTGAGCCTGTGCTAGTCTTTCGTTTTGAATAAGATTACGCAGTTTTTCTTGCAAAAACATTGCGTTAATCTCAACTGTATCACTATCACGGAAGAAGTCAGCCATAAACTGATCGAGTGTTTTTGTTGTTTGTATCATCACCGTCCTCCAAAAATAACCATAAGCGTCATAGACGCTAACACTGAAACAATAATTATTGCAAAAGCTGTATTATCGCTCATTAGAACAGTACCCCCGCCCATCGTCCAAACTTAACCTCTAATCGGTTTAATTTCCATTTAATACGCCATTGCCGTGAGTGTTTAGTTTTCATTGTTTAGTCTTTGTCATTTATGATAACATCAAGAGCAAGCAACACTATTGCTATAATTCCACCGATAGGCAACCCTTTGATAATTCCAAAAGCCACCATTGAGCATACAATTATTGACAGCCCAAAAATTACTAACAGTATTTCTTTTTTCATCTTTTCCCCTTTTATTGTGATAAACACAAATAGAAACCATACCATCATGGTAGTGACCCACCGACTTCTATTTGGACGAAATAGAAACGCTCTGATATGGCTTGTATTTGGGTTTAAAGGGAGCCGACCCATTAAGGCTATCGGCTTTTATCCCTTATCGATTTCTTTTATTTGTTTTGAACCGGCATCATTTTTCTTATAGTGTAGTTGCTGAAATTTTCCTCATTGGAAGCTCCTTAATTTTATTTCAAATATCTCAAACAGCTATCCGTTACCATTACGATGTTTCAACCCGAATAGCTTTATAAAAACCCGTTAATCGGTCGTATGCAACGGGACGAATCATACAAAGCAGTTTTTAGCTATTGTGTACCCTACTATTACTCTCCACAACACGGAACATATGTATTTATATAGCGAAATATGGCATCCGCTAAACTCTATATTCGACACACCCGATCACCTTTGGCGATCTTAACACTATCCTTGATAATGCGGTGTGTCTAAGTGAAAGTTTATGACCTACACCAACTTGCAAGTTTAGCCCCCGATTACTCAGTGGTACGGTGTAGGAACTTTTTGTGAAACACACAACAATCTATACTAGCCGACGAATCAATCTTCTTTCATATTATGTGCTTCATTAAAAGCTCTAGGTAGTGATACATAGACCAATTGCATGGACGCACTCCGACCGAAAAAGTCGCTAAAGATTTTATGTACCACTATGTAAAGCTCTCTGAGTTGATATATAGCAACATTTTGCCGTACATAATAAAATAACGGTACACTATATACCAACTTCAAAAGCTCTATGGTGATGTTATACGGGTGAAGATCAATGCAGAGAAGCAATAATAACCACGTCGCCAAACAGTAGGTTATTCTTGCTTTTAGGAACTGCTACGTATAACATCATAAAAAGCTTTTAATTATCTCCCCCACATGGTTCCAACAAAAAAGATAATTATTTGATTCGCTCTTGTTACTTTGTGAGGCGAATTAAGTTTTTCGAATTTGAACTCAAACTAAATCGTTTGCATGGGAGTAGTTTACCACACAATTCTTTAAAAACACTTAAATAAAGTAATGTTACTTAACAAAATGTAAATATACGTTATATTTTACTTTAAGGTTAATGGGACTACAATATCGACATGAATAAAACAAGAGCTAGACTTTTAGAACAGTCTGAAAACATTCTACTTGATTTTAAAAATGGTGCATCAGTAGCTTTTTTGATGCGGAAGTATAAATTTTCACGACCTATTATTGTGGAGTTTATTGAAAACGACAAAGCAAATAAAATGAGCGAAGGAGCTAAACAATGATAACACGTGAAGAAGCGAAAGAAAAACTACTCGGTGAGTGCAAAATAATTATGCACTACACTTGGAGCGAAGATAGACAAAAAGTTGACGTTCCTCATTGGTATTTATCGGATATTAAAACTATAAAGCTGATAAATGAAATATACGATAGTTTTGAATCTAAGTTGTCAAACAATCCTTTACAACTTACGTGCGATGGGTGCGAACACTGGGTTAAAGGAAATGGTGATTTCGGTGATTGTAGTATGAATGTATCAAATATTCCGAGATGTGAAGGAATAACAACACATGATTTTTATTGTAAACATCATGACAAAAAGGACACAAAATGAATACTACACCGATGAAATTTTTAGTATGGTGTGATAACAAAAAAGAGTTTGAAAAAGACGAAGTATTTGCTTGCCAAGATGGAAGTTTGGTACAGATTAAAAATCTTAGACCATTGCGTAATGATACACATTTTATCATGCAACTCACCGCCCTACGCTCAACCACAGGAGAGAAAATCTATAATCATATGATTGTGAAAGCAAGACATGAAGAGTACGCATACGAAAAGCATTATTTTGTAGATATGTTCAATTACAAAGTCATGGCGTATTTGTCTGATTGTAACCTCGAAATCGTCGGTAATCGCTTTCAATCACCTGAACTTTTGGAGCTGTGCAAATGAAATACTCAAAACAAATAACAAATTTTTGTGAAACAGACAAGTGTGAATATTTTTCGTACAAGCAAAAATATGACCATAATTGGAATACTGGAAAAATGCAATCAGCAGGTAAAGAATATATTTGCTCTCATCCTAGAATGGGTGAATATAAAGTTATTGTTAAATTAGAATGCCCAAAGGATAAACAATGAACTGCGCACTATCAACCCCAAAAACACTAACAATGAAGCAACGTATTCTAGAGCTACTAACGCAAGGTATCCACCTAAGTGAGTTAGAGGGCGTATATTATTACTGCTTGGGAACAAGTTTTAGAACACGCATAAGTGAATTACGCAAAGACGGTCACAAAATCAAAGACTATTTCGTAGAATCTGCGAGTGGTTCGAGATATAAAAAATACTGGATTGAAAAGGATGAGAAGTGAATACAACACCGATAGATCATAAAATAGAGTTTATGGTATTTGATAAAGAATTTAAACAATTCCTAATCAGAAAAAAATTTAATGTTGGAAGATCATATATTTGGGTTTATTGCCTAAAAGATGGTACTGGTGGTCAAAATTCTTTGGAATGGTGCATTGATAATGAAGATGGTTTCGGAGTTATGCAACTCACCGCCCTACGCTCAACCACAGGAGAGAAAATCTATAATCATATGATTGTGAAAGATGTCTTAGAGGATTATCATCTAATAGATATGTTTGATTATTACAAAATGTGGACATTAGTAGGGGAAGATCTAGAAATCGTCGGTAATCGCTTTCAACACAGCGAACTTTTGGAGCTGTGTAAATGAGATATAAAAAATACTGGATTGAAAAGGATGAGAAGTGATAGCACGACAATGTAGCTCATGCGGTGGAATGTGCGGCGGAGGCTATACAGTAAACGGAAAATACAAATTTTGCAAAGCTGAAAACCCAAAAAAGAAAACAAAAGAAGATTACTACATAACTGCATCGGAGTGCAAAAGCTCTGTTTATGCACAAGGGTATAATAATGCAATAGACAAGATTTTTAAGGAACTATTTTAACCCCCATACATCCAACCCCATCCAATGTGCAAACGATGGGGTGGGTTAAATACAAAGGAATAAAAATGAGAGTCCTAACAAAATACGAGCGAGAACAGTTTGAAATAGCTTTCAAACATATCTCCGCTCTATCAGCAATGCAAAACGAGTTCACAGAGCTTTATATGCTACGACACGGACATGATAGTCAATCCGCTATCCCTTCCGTTTATTTTACTTTATCAGACACTATCGGTGGCTTTGCTACTATGCGTGAAAAGTTCAGTCCGATGTACCAAAAACCAACTACCGAATGGCTAATACAGTTTTGTTTCGATCAACGAATACAGCCGTCATTATTCGAGATAATCGGTGCAGTTCGTAAAATTCATGTAGAGCGCAAAAACTATACATAGCATCATTACAAAAGTGGGTAATTTGTGGTATAATACTACATTGACATTTGCAAGAATAGGGCAACACTTGACCGTCTCCCCTATTCTTGGAGTTGTTGATAAGCAGACGGTCAATCTTGCTAAACAAAATCCTCAACTTACTTTTAAGACTGACAATCAAATAGGATTCTATTATGGAATTACAATTATTCCAAACTTCAGGTTTTAATATCCGTGGTGGGCTTATTAGCGATGAGCCTTTTTTTGTTGCAAAAGATATTTGTGATGCACTTGGGTACTCCAATACATCAAAAGCAATAAGCGATCACGTAGATGAAGATGACCGATATAACGAATCGTTAGAGCGTGGCGGTAGCTTGCTTTGGGTAAATGAAAGCGGTATGTACTCTTTAATTTTACGATCGAATAAAGAAGAGGCTAAGAGATTTAAAAAGTGGGTCACATCTGAAGTATTACCAACTATCAGAAAAACAGGTCAATACAAACCGATGACACAGGGAGAGCAAATACAGCTCATTGCACAAGGCTATCAAAAGATGGATGATAGATTAACTATCCTAGAACAAACAAAACGTCTCGAAGCATGGCAAGAGCGAGCGTTAATCGACGCTAAAAACAAAAAAGTCTACTCGTTCAACCCTTCCGATGCCGAGAACACATCTAAGCTACATCGTGCGGTATGGTCGCACTTCAAAAAACGGTTTAATCTTCCACGTTACAACGAACTTCCTTCGGTAAAGTTTGAAGATGGGTTAAATTTTATTAACTCTATCACGCTTATTGATTTGGTTTAGGGGGATAGGATGGAAAGTATTATTTCAAAAGAGTTGTTAAGTGAAGTATTAGATATATATGAAGTATATTATACTTATGACATTAATGATGATAATGCACCTGAATTTAATGCTAATAATGAAATAGCGTTTGAATACTTTGGTACGCAGAAAGATATTGATATTGATGAAGATTATATGTGCAGCAGTAATATGCAAGATATGGTGTTAAACATCTACGAACTAGCTCATAAGTGTAAAGAGTGGGCATATAGCAATAATTTTATTATTGTAACTTTGCCTTACTTTTCTTTGAAATGGTCATGGAAACTACATGGTGATGATATATCAGACGATATTGATTATGACACAGAACCAGAAGCAATCTTCAAAGCTTGCCAGTGGATTTTAGATAATAAGGACGCAACCAATGGCAGAGCGTAGAATGATGTCAAAAAAGATTATCCACTCAGACGCATTTTTAGATATGCCAGCAACGTCCCAAAATCTATACTTCCATCTTCTATTAGAGGCAGATGATGAGGGCTTTGTAAACTCTCCAAAGCGTATACAAAGAACCGTAGGTGCAACCGATGGTGACGCTCAAATGCTGATCGCTAAAAAGTTCATTTTATCGTTTGAAAGTGGTGTTATTGTAATTAAGCACTGGCGCATTCATAATTACATTCAGAACGATAGATTTAAAAGTTCTAACCACTTTGAAGAACGATCAAAGCTCGTAATTAAGGACAATAACGCTTATACTTTAGATGATGGATACAGTCTGGATACAAATTGTACTCCTAGTATAGGAGAGGAGAGTATAGGAGAGGTTAGGAAAGGTAAGGTTAGTATAGTAGAGAATACGTGCGTGTATGAAAAAGAATCCGATTTCTCCCTATCTCGTGACACTCATTATGATAACCTATCCAAAGAGTACAAAGAAGCTCTCCAAGTCTTTATCGAATCAATGGGGCTATCATACCCATTCGATGATTTCGTAAACAGCCTACAAGCTAAAGCATCGTACAAGTATAAAAACTTCGTTAAGACTTATCGGGCGTGGGCTAAAAATCACATTCCAAAGCAAGCACCGCAACAGCGCATGAACATCTCAAAACTACCCGAAGGCGTATCCCTCCAAGATATGCTCGATGAAGCAGGGCGACAATGGGAACAAGAACAAGAGCAAAAACAAATAGGGAGGATGAGATGAAAGACAAACTAAACAAAATACACAATATGTGTACTTTTAAATTTATGAAAGATGTTCCAGACAATTTTTTTGATTTAGTAATAGCAGATCATCCATACGGAACTACAAAAAATAAATGGGATAAAGTTATAAATTTAAAAAGATGGTGGAATGAAATTGACCGAATTACAAAAGACAATACTGCAGTAATATGCTTTGGAGCGCAACCATTCACGACAGACTTAATAAACTCAAATAGAAAAAACTTTAGATATTCTTTGGTTTGGGATAAAGTTCTTCCAGTTGGTTTTTTAAATTCAAACCGTATGCCATTAAGAAGTCATGAAGATATTTTAATTTTCTATAAACAACTTCCATTTTATAACCCTGAAAAAACACAAGGGCATGATAGAAAAAAAGTTACTAGTAGAAGTTGTAAACAAAACAATAATTATGGTGATTTTAAAGATGGAGGAAACTATGACAGCACCGAGAGATTTCCTACTTCAATAATGAAATTCTCAAACGGAGGAAATAGAACATCAATTGTTCATCCAACAGAAAAGCCTGCAGAACTAATTGCATATATTTTGAGATTATATGCTAAAAAAGAATTTAAAACATATATTCCATTTTGTGGCAGTGGAGTAGATGCAGAGCAGTGTATAAGCTTAGGTATAGATTTTGTAGCAACAGAATTAGACCCGCATTATGTAGTAATAGCAAACAAACGCTTAGAAGCGGTGCAGGGGTCATTATTTTGAAAGCAAAACTAACCGATGAGCTAATAACCGCTCTCCTAGAAGTTATGAACATTCCAAAGTCAGGATACATCGAAGCGTCATTACGTGAAAAACTGGCACCGCTTAACCCAAAGCACTACACCGAGGTAATGATGAACCTAATGGATAATCAAGATAGATATGCTAAACCGATTGAGAAACTGTCAGGAGCCATTCAAAAGAGTTTGGATAGGTATTGCCACCCTAAAACAGTCGATGAGCTTTTATCGCTATTTAAAAGAGCGTACAGAGGGCGTGTAATTTCAGACGATTGTGCAGGTTTTAACCGTGGTGTGAAAATAGCGGTTTCGGCAGACGGGGAAAGTCTTGTAAATCTGTATAACGGTAAGACTATGAATGAGGCGGATACTATCCGAGTGATCGAGTGGTGCTTAGATAATCCTGAGTTAATAGGGGTTGATAATAAACATGAGCATATACCAATGCCAAGCAAATTAGGAAGTGCTTACGGGGATATTGTCGAACAGCCATTAATCGGAAATGTTCAGAATTTAATCGCTGATATTTCAGCACAAAAGAGAGGACAATAAAATGGAACTTTACCCGACAGAATTTGAGTGTGTCGATAATGACGTAGGCACTAATTACTTTAAAGTAAAAGTATTTGATGATTGCTCCGCTGAAATAGAATCAAAGTGCCTTATAGGTCACATCGAGGAGCTTGACGAGTATTTATTGAATATTAGAAAAGCGTTTATTCAAATGTTTCCTGAGTGGGATGAGGCTATACTCGATTTTGAAAATGACGGTGTGAAATGCTGATAAATAGCATCGAATTAGAAAAACTCGGCTACTCAAAGCAAAAAGCCCACGACCTATCAAACCAACTCTGTAACGCATTAGGCTATACCACTAAGCAAACGTACATCGACATAGTACGCAAAGGCAAAGCAACTACACAATATCAGAACCTCCGAAGCGTTGAAAGCGAAGCCGTGGTTAGAATGTGTGAGGAGAAGATCAAACTTGGAAAGACGAATAAGCAGGTGAACGTGGGGCAGTGGCAGACGCTTAAGGATAAGTTAGAAAATATTTTACAAAACACTTGACAATAAGAAAATATTGCTGTATAATTTTTGCATAACAACAAAAGGGGATAAGATGAAAATCACAGTTGAATTAGAGCTTCCATTTTTAGATGAAGATGGATATATAAATGATGATATGCAACAGCAAGTATTAAATTCTTGTATTGCAAAAATAAATAATGGAATGGTAGAGTTATTAAAATCTAAAATTGACACTGCTTTTAATGATTCTTTAAATGCTATGGTTGAAGGTATTTTAAACGACTATATGAGTAAGCCAGTTGTAATATCCAATGGGTATAAAACAGAGAGTTATGATTCTGCTTTATCAATGGTAGAAAAAAAGTTTTCTTCATTATATGATGCTGAATTTCAAAAAACAAGCGGATGTGGGACTGACCCAATATATAAAAAGTTAAATGATAAAATAGCTCTTGAAGTAAGAGGAGTTATTCAAAAATTAGATACTGTAATTGCTAGTGAAGCAAAGAAAATAGCCGAAAATGAGGTTAAGTCAAGTGCGCTATATGTTGCCTTAGAAAAACTTGGGCATATTAATAAATGAAACCAACTAAAACAAACCTATCAAAATACTACGGTATAACAACCCGCACATTACGTAACTGGGAATTATCAACAGACGGACGAGAGAAGATATACGAGGCTATAAAAGCCTACTACATAGCACACCAAGAAAGGGGGAATAGATGAAAATACAAACACGGGAAGAGTATGAGCGAGAGTACAATATATTGCGAGATGTATTCAAAGACTCTAACGCAATGCTCAACAAAAATCTTTTAATACTAGATAACTCTTTTATTAAATCGCTAGAAGAACAAAACCAATGGCTTCAAAGCCTACTTGATTTAAAACAGCAGGAAATATCTGTGTTGGAATCGAAAGTTGAAGAGCTAGAAGAATATACAAAACCAATTTTGGCGCATTAAATGATAGGAATAACAAAAGCCGAGCAACTTAAAAAGAACGGAACACTCAAAGAGAAGCCATTCAAAAGTAAAGCCTATTTAGAGTGGTTCCACAATCAGAACTTTGGGTGCTTAGTGTGTGGAGATAACAATATCGAAGCACACCACATAATGCAAGGAAATAGAGGCAGACAGGACGATTTAATTGTACCGTTATGCCCCGATCACCATCGAGGTAAATATTCTCCTCACGGGTTTGATGCTACGATGTTCCACGCGACTTATCCAAAAGATATGCAGATTGATATCGCAAATAAATTATTTGGAGAATGGGATGAAAGTAAGTAAATATCGTAACAAAAAAACAAACGGGTACGATAGTGCAAAAGAAGCAGGAAGAGCTTGGCAATTAAAGATACTAGAGCGTAATGGAGAAATATACGATCTCCGAGAGCAAGTGATGTTTATACTGCAAGACAAATTTAAACGTGACGGAAAATCAGAAAGAGCAATAACATACGTTGCGGATTTTGTTTATATGCAAGACGGTAAAAAGATCGTTGAGGACGTAAAGGGGTTCAAAACAGACGTTTACAAGATTAAGCGTAAAATGTTGTTATTTCGCTATCCTGATATTGTTTTTTTGGAGACATAATGAAAACAGACTATCTATACTGCATAAACGAAAACACATGCTTGCATCGCCGAGGGTGTAAGCGTTGGATAGGAAACTACACCGACGAAGAAGCTATTGAAGAGTCAGATAACAATGCCAACGGATACGTCGATGATTACTACTGCATGCGAGAAGATTACGACTACGATAACGTAAAACATCCGTTTGATATGTTGGATAGATTTCGTTCGAGTTTAGGATAAATTTCAGTAAAAAAGTGTATAATACTACATACCGACAAACTACCACTTGGTAGCGTCGAAGTAGTTTTAAATAGATGCAACAAGTAAGGAATGCGACTTCATCCGCTCCCGCCTGAACCTTGCATCGACTTAAGACTATTTTAGTGTACGCAACTTATAAAGCGTAGTAAGATAAAGCCCAACTATCTCATCTATAATATTTTGAATCGCTGTATCTTCTTTGTCAGCATCATAAAATCTATTTTTCTCAATAGTCTTAAGATGAGTTTCCAATACAGTAGCAATATCTCCTTGTGGTGTATCATTCATACGGGGGATATCTTTAATGATTCCGTGTCTACCTTGCCAAGTCTCAGCTAGACTATCTGCAAGATCAACAATCTCACTATAGAAAGTGTTAAGTGCCATGTGTTGAGCAAAGCTCTTAGTTTTTAAATGCTCCCTATGTGCAACATCACGACTTAGAAACATAATACCGATTAATTTACCTGCCATATCATAAACTCCTTAAAACCAAATTTGTAGTATAATTATACCTTACTATGGTATTGACCGATATGTGATCGTGGCTTGTGTTGGCTGTGGTAACTTAAATTAAACTTGAAAGATGCAAAATGAAGCCTTTAACGCAATTACAAGAGAAATTCGCACAATTGGTAGCAAGTGGTATGACACAAGCAGATGCTTACCGCGGGTCATTCTCAGCTGATAAAATGAAACCTGAAACCATACATAAACGTGCAAGCGAAATGATGGCAAAGGGGGAGGTAATGGGTAGGGTCGATGAGCTACGAAAAGAACTCTCAAATAAAGCATTGTGGACGCGAGAAGAGAGCGTACAAGCGTTAAAGAATGTATTAGCTGACGGTAAGGGTTCGGAGGTTGTTTCAGCCGTTAAGGAGCTTAATTCAATGCACGGATATAACGCTCCTATCAAGATCGATGCGGAACTAAGAGCTACTGTAAACATTTACGTACCCGAACAAAGCGAAGATGAGTAGCTGGAAACCAACGCCTAAACAATCCCTATCGCTACGCACTACCGCCAAGATGATTTTATTTGGCGGTGGTAGAGGGAGCGGCAAGACCGATGCAGGGCTAATGCGCCCATTCGTAGCAAATAAATACCTAAACCCCAAGTACCGATCATTAGTAATTAGAAAGAACTCTGACGACCTAAGCGACTGGGTATCACGTGCCGAACAAATATACACTCAATTTGGAGCAAAGAAGACCGGACAGCTTGCTGTGTTTAAATTTCCAAGTGGAGCAACGATTAAAACTGGACATCTTGCGGATAAAGATAGTTACGCACGTTATCAAGGGCATGAGTACCAAGAGATAACCATCGAAGAGCTTACACACATACCTACACAGCTTTTGTTTGAACAGCTCATGGGGTCATTGCGATCAACCACTCCTGAATTATCGCCGCAATTCTTTGGTACAGCTAATCCGGGTGGAATTGGTCACGAATGGGTAAAAGAGTATTGGCATATCGGGGAGTATGAACACGGCAAAAAGTTTGATGACAATGGTGTAACAAAGATTTACATACCTGCAAACATCGACGATAATCCATATCTTATGAACGCAGACCCTGATTATGTCAACTATCTCAATAACCTCCCTCCTGATTTAAAAGAGAAATGGCGTAACGGTTCATGGGATGATTACGATACACCATCTCAATTCTATGCCCTATCACTCACTAAAGCAAAGAATCAATCTCGCATAACGACTATACCGATTCAAAGCTCACTAAGAACCTTTGCGGCGTTTGATTTAGGAATGCGTGACCAAATGGTGGTGTGGGTGGCGCAGATACACGGTAAAGAAATACGAATAGTACGATGCTATGCTAATCGAGGTCATAATATTGAGCATTACGCTAATTGGCTCAATGACTTAAAAGATGAGTATGATCTACGCTTTGAGAAAGTATTTGTTCCGCATGATGCCAATGTGAGAGAATTAACTAGCGATGGCACACGATTCGATAAGATGAAACAATTAGGAATGAAGCCTGATTTATTGCCAAGGGCTGACGTACTAAGCGGTATTGAGATTGCACGAGACCTTATAGGACATTGTTATTTTGATGAGGTAGGATGTAAGGATGGGCTAAGAGCCTTAAGAGCTTATGGCCGTGAGTTTGATACTAAAGCAAACCGATACAAAGACAACCCATTGCACGACTGGGCGAGTGACTACTCAGATTCGTTTAGATATTTAGCGCAAGGGTTATCCAAGTCAATTACTACCTACACGCCTAAACAAACTTATCAACCGCAAGAAGTATCATGGATGGGTGCGTAGGTATCTTAATATGATACAATATCAAATTAATATATGGAGTTTGTAAATGGACGTTATTTCTAAACAACCTATCGATATGCAAGAAGAAGGCGAAGAAGGTCTAATTAAACTGGCTAAAGAGCGTTCATTAACAGCCTCTAAGTATTGGCAACGCACTTACGACCTATCCCGTACTGATACAGCGTTCGCATACGGTGACCAATGGGATGATAAAGCCTTAGAGGTTCGTAAAGGCAGACCAACTCTAACACTCAATAAGATGGGGCAGTTTATAAGCAGATTGGTCGGTGATTATAGACAGAATGTTTCTACGATTAAATGTATTGCTAACGGTAACTTTGATGGAGTTCTTAAAAATACCGATGGAACTAAAGATTACAAGCTATCTCAGGTATTAGAAGGTCTTATCCGAAACATCGAACAGATTAGTAATGCGCCATACCAGTATAAGACTGCTTTTCAACACGCTGTAGAGGGAGGGTTTGGATGGTTAAGAGTTCTAACCGACTATGCGGATGGAGATAGTTTTGATCTTGACCTTAAAATTCAAGCGATTCGACATAGATATACTGTAGTAATTGACCCTGATGCAGTAGAACCTGATGCCAGTGATATGAATTGGGCTTTTATCACGGAGCGAATGAGTTCCGAAGAGTTTCATAAGCGATACCCTGACGGACAAATTGCAGATTTACAGCGTGTTACAGCCGATCATGTTCCATTTTGGGGTGTTGATAAAACAGTTGTTGTATCGGAATACTTTGTTAGAAAACCTATTAAGCGCACTCTTTTATTGATGAGCAATAACGAAACATACTGGGAAGATGAAGTTAAAAAAATCCTTGATGAGCTATCAGCGCAAGGAATTACAGTATCTCGTAAACGAAAAGTTGATACACATAAAGTTTTATGGTACAAGATCACAGCGGGTGGAATTTTAGAGGGACCTAAAGAGTGGGTAGGGTCAACTATTCCTATCGTTCCAATGTGGGGCAAAGAGATTGACTTAGAAGGCAAGAGGGAGTTCAGGGGGCTTATCCATGATGCTATCGATGCTCAACGAATGCACAATTACTGGATGAGTGCCGCAACTGAACGTGTCGCACTTGCTCCTAAGGCTCCGTGGGTTGGAGCGGCTGAAAACTTTGAGGGTCACGAAGAGAAATGGAATACAGCAAATATCACTAATTGGTCATATCTTGCGTATAACCCAACTGCTACAGGCGATAAACCATTACGTACAGACCCACCACCAATGCCAAGTCAAGAGCTGCAAATAGCATCATTGAGCGAACAGGGCATTAAATCATCAGTCGGTATGTACGATGCGATGCTAGGACAAAAGAGCCAAGAGACAAGCGGTATAGCCATCCAATCAAGACAACAGCAAGGAGACACGGCTAACTTCGTATTCACTGATAACGCAAACTTAGCAATTCAGCGTATCGGTAAAATCCTAGTTGAGTGTATCCCTGCTATCTATGACGGTAATCGTATCATTCGTATGCACTTTGCAGATGGTAGCGGTGACTTTGTAGAGATTAACAAAACTATTGTCGATGAGCAGACAGGAAATCCTGTTATAGTGCATGATTTAGGGATGGGTAAATATGATGTATCAGTAACTACTGGCCCACAATATATGACGCAACGACAAGAAGCGGCAAACTCTATGCTAGAACTCGCAAAGGTTATCCCACAAGTAGGACAAATTGCACCTGACTTATTGGCTGGCAATCTTGATATTCCAAATAGTGATGTATTAGCTGAACGTCTTAAAAAGATGATCCCTCAAAATCTACTATCACCAGAGGAACAGCAAGAGATCGCCAAGAACGCTCCACCTCCTCAGCCACCACAACCTACACCAGAGGAACAAATTGCACAGATGGATATGCAATCGGCACAATCCAAACAGCAATTTGATTTACAGATGCAACAGCTAAAAATCCAAGAGGCTAACATCAAGTTACAAACAACACAGCTCGAAGCGCAAAACAAAATGGAGGAAATAAATGAACCGACGGATAAAAAGGAATCAGGCGAAAATGGTCATGAAGATTCAGCGCAAGATGCAGAACTCATTCAAAGCATTGTTAAAGACCAAGTAGCAAAAGCTATGGCAGAGTTAATCGCTATGCAACGCGGTCAACAATCACCACAAGAAGAAATGCAAGAGCCAGTTGATAATCCAACCGAAGAGATGGTTGAACCATAAAACTCTTTTTTGTTTTTAATATGATACAATATTAATATCAAAACACCACGACCTTGAAAGGGAACGCAAATGGAAAGAGATTACGGAAGTTTCGACGTTGAGAGCAACAAACCACAACCAGTAGAAGAGGTAGCCACTGAGCCTGTAACAGTAGAAGCAGATGTTATCGAACCTACCACGACGGATGATCCAAAGGAAGAGGTGAATGAAGCACCAAAGCCACAAGGTAAATCACGAGCGCAAAAACGGATTGAAGCACTCATACAAGAGAAACATGACTTAGCTCGCCAACTTGAAGAAGCAAAAGCAAGTAAGCCAGATCCTAAACTTAAAGAGTTAGACCCTGACGACTTCGAAGATTACGACGACTATTTATCAGCGGTAGAAGAAAAGAAGCCTAAAGAGGTAACGAAAGAGGTATCTAAAACAGATGATAATGTAGCCGTAGTAGAGCTATTCAAGGGCATTACGGAAGATATGATTGATAAGTACGAAGATTACGAAGATAAGTTAAGTGATATGCCATTGCTTACTATCGACATGATACGTGTACTCAACGAGAGCGACGAAGCGGGTGAAGTCGCATACTATCTCGCAAATAACCCAAAAGAGGCTAAAGCCTTATCGCAGTTATCACTAGGGAAGATGGCGATTGAAGTAGGTAAGATTGAATTAAAACTCTCTCAACCTAAAGCAGTTGTACCGATCACCAAGAAAGTAACCAGCGCGCCTGAACCAGTAACACCAGTAGGGGGTTCCAATATGCCTCCACGTAGCTTATCAGAGGCAACGTCTCAATCAGAGTACGAAGCCATGAGAAAAAGCCAATCACAAAAGTCTAACGGCTTTATTTAATTAGGAGAAAACTATGCCTCAAACAAATGGTATCGGTGGGAAGTTACTCACCTCAGACCTCATCCTTAAAGAAGCGATGTGGCAGTTCAAAAACAATCTTGTTGTGTGTAAGCGTGTATATCGTGACCTTGAAAATAAAGTTGTCAACGGTGTCGGTAACAGCGTAAGCGTTAAAAAGCCATTCCGTGTTAAATCAACTGAGGGTCGCACACTTGGTGTTCAGCCTATGGTCGATAACACAGTTACAATCACTATCAATCGCCAACGTAATGTCGGGTTGAAATGGACTGTACAAGATTTGACTTTGTCTATCGAAGAGTTTTCACAACGTTACATTCAACCAGCCGTTGGTGAGATCGCAACACAAATCGAACTATCTGTATTTGAAGAAGCACAAAACGCTTACTTTATGACTGGTACTGTTGGTACTGCGCTTTCATACTCTACGTTTGCACTTACTCGTGCTCAAATGAATGGTGTTGCTATTCCTGGTGAGGGTACAGGCTTGCGTTCTGCACTTATCAATGATATTGATGCGGCAAACATTTCAACCTCACTCATGACTGTATTCGCTGGTCAAGGTAGTATCGCTAAAGATTCTATCCAAAAAGGCTATATGGGTCCACTAAGCGGAATGGAGTTCTATTCTTCTCCAATTGTTCCTACTCATACAGTTGGTGCTTATGTAGGTACACCTCTTGCAGACGGAGCAACGGCTCAAACTGGATCATCAATCCTAACTAAAGGTTGGACTGGATCAGTAACCGGACTCCTTAAGAAGTATGATATTATCACTTTTGCAGGTGTTTATGAGATCAACCCGATCACTCGTGTATCTACTGGACGATTGCAAACATTCGTTGTAACTGCTGATGTAAACTCTGTATCAGGTGCGGCTACTATTCCGATTAGCCCAGCTATCAATGATGGTACTTTGACCACTACCGACATCGAGGGGACAACCATTTCCTTGGCGGCTTATCAAAACGTATCAGCGGCAGTTGCTGACAATGCGGCTATTACTGTTAAAGGAACGGCAGGTGGTATCTATCGCCAAAACTTCTATATGCACAAAAACGCTATCGCACTATGTGTACCACAACTTGAACTCCCACGTTCAGCGGTAGTTGCAGAGCGTATCACAGACCCTGAAAGCGGATTGTCTCTTTCATTGACTGAGGGATACACAGTTGGAGATCACACCGAAACAACTCGTCTCGATGCAGTATGGGGCGTTAAGCTGATGAACCCAGAGCTTATCTTTAAGCAGTACACAGAAAAACTTAACTAAGTTATGTGATAGCTATCTCTTCGGAGAGGATTATTCACCTAATAAAAACAAAGGCATATTATGAGCGAACCATACAAACATTGGATGTACAATCTCGAAACAGGCGAAGGCGTACTATTCAACAGCGTAGATGAATATAATCCTGAAAAGTGGGTAAATACTCCCGCGTTGTGTAACAAAGTAGAGGACGTTGAGGTGGTATTATCTGAACGTGATATGCTTAAAAAAGAAGCCTCAGAATTAGGGCTTACATTTCCATCTAATGTTAAAACAGAAAAGCTAATGGAAATGATTAGCGAAGAAACCGAAAGACAATATAAAGCCCAATCAGGAAACTAAGGAGTTACAATGCTCTTATCTAAAACAATAGACGGGGCATTGCGCCTCTTGGGTGTTCTTGCCGCTGGTGAAGAAGCAAGTCCAACAGAACACGAGGACGCATTAGATCGGTTAAATGGAATGATCGACGGATTCAATATTCAAAACTTCACTGTATCACACCTCCAAGAAAAAGTATATCATACCCCTCCAGCTGGATGGACTTCAAAAGTTACAATCGGTGCTGACCTTGATAACATATTTGTCGAGACCGCTCCAATGTCTATCCAAGCCGCTTTTTTCCGTGATGCCGCAGGGGTTGACTTTAAAATGTCTCCTATGGGTATCAATGAATGGGCTGATATGGTTTGGAAAAACATTGTTGCCCCTCCACTCAAATACTATGAAAATTACTACGGTCATAATTTGGCTTTACAGTTTGATGTAATCCCGTACTCGTCATACACTCTTCATCTGATCTGTAAACTACCATACGTAGGAAACTATAAACCTACCGATAACATCGATTGGGATTATGGTTTTGAAGAAATGCTACGCTATCAACTCGCTGTACGTCTTGCTCCTGAGTATGGTGTAGCATTGCGCCCTGATGTTGCTATGGCGGCTCAAAACCTTATGCAAAATATCAAGCGCAAAAACGCAACTTCTAAAACTATAAACGTTGACGTAGGGCTACAACAAGGTAGAAAGCGAATGGGGTACTATGATATTATCAGCGGTGTTACACGATGAAAGTTCCTTTTGCTATATCTACGTCTCAGGCACGTAATAAAAAAGGCAACAATGAAGCCCTCATAAATATGTACGCTGATAGTATGCCGCCTAACGCAAAGAGCCAAGTAGTATTGTTAGGGTCTCCGGGATATATTGCGATTGATAATATCGGATATAAAATAATTGGACTGCATTATTTTCAAGGTAGTACGTTTATTGTAACACCTAAAAAGCTATACAGACTAACAAACTCTGAGGATATCATAGAAGTTGGTAATGTTTTGTTCACTACTGAGAAAGTATCAATAGCTGACAATGGCATCCAAATGGTCATAGTCGGTGGCAATGGGTTTTATTTTGATGGAAATGTCGTTACTCAAATTACAGACACGGCATATTACAAAAGCGATGCAGTTACATTCCAAGATGGATACTTTATATTCAAGCGTAACAACTCACAGCAATTCTTTATATCAAAGCTATATTCAGTCGAATTTGACGCAACTATGTACGCAAGCGCGGAGGGTTCACCAGATCAAATCGTAGGAATAGTATCATTACACCAACAACTATTTATACTCGGTGAAAAATCAATCGAGGTATGGTACAACAGCGGTGACGCTCTTTTTCCTTTTGATAGAATACAAGGGTCGTTCTCTAAGCGTGGGTGCGTTGATAAAGATACAATAGCAGTTACGAATATGTCGATATTTTGGGTTGGCGATGATAATGTAGTTTACACAAATAATGGCTATACCCCAACGTCAATATCAAACAATTACGTAGAGTATCAGCTAGGTATAAACAAAGACAAAAAACTATTTGCGTTTACCTATACCGAAGAGGGGCATTATTTCTACGCCCTAACGATAGCAGATACCACAACAATGGTATTTGATGTAAAGACAGGGCTATGGCATACACGTTCAAGTAACGGGGGGCAATGGAACATCAAAGATATTATCCATGTTGACGGCAAGCTAATAGGTGCTACTTATGATAATAATGTTGTGAGTGTAGGGCTTGACTACTACACAGAGGACGGACAAACCATAGAGCGACACGCTGAGACTTCACCGTTTAGCAATGGGGTTAATTATTTCACACTAAATAAGTTTGAGCTTGACATGGAGACTGGGAAAACTCCTGCCAATGGTGGGTTAGAATATTATTTAATATCAATAGGGGGAGTATATGGCGATTAATAATGTATTTAGCACAAATAGTTTAAGCGGAAATATTGTATTTGGAAACAATACGAATTTCCCTATAGACTATATCTATGACCATACCACTACATTATTGCAAGATGGAAGATTATTAATTATAGCTGGGAGACATTCTGCCCCACCTGATTATTTTAATATTGTATCTAATAGCTGCTATTTAGGAACCATGAATAATGGTGTTTTATCATGGGTACAAATAAATGATTTCCCTATAACAGTAAATCAACATTCTAGTGTTTTATTATCGGATGGTAGGGTTTTGGTAGTAGGTGGATGGGATCAATATAACGCCTTAAACTCAACATATATTGGAACAATTTCAGGCAATACTATATCATGGGTTCAATCCAACAATTTCCCAACATATATATCACTAAAAAGCTTAATATTGCTATCTGATGGTAGAGTAGTAACGTTTGAGCCTGAAAATGTAAGCCCTGATATGTCATATTTTATGACTATAAGTGGGGATACTATTGCCTATCAACAGTTAATAGTATCTCCTGATTATATTGTATACCCTAGATATGCAATACAATTAAATTATACGAGAATATTGGCTGTTAGCAACTTTCTTGGTGTGGATTATATTCATAAAATATACATTGGAACAATTTCAGGTAGCTCTATTACATGGGTATATGCAGGGGATTACCCTAGTGTACCCGGAGCTATTGGGTCGCTTACGTTGTTACCAAATGGTAAAGTTTTTTCTAAAGAAGATGGTTCTGTAAATACATATATAGGCACAGTGAGTGGTAATACTGTATCATGGGTTCCAAATGATAATTTCCCGTATGGGTATCAGGACAATACAATGACAATTTTACCAGTTAGCATACCTGTAAAACCCGACGAAATAACCCTATCATTCTCATCCGATGGTGGAGTATCTTTCAGCAATAACAAAACCATATCACTCGGAGCGCAAGGGGAGCGTAAAAAACGTATTATATGGCGCAGACTTGGACGGCATAGGAACTTGACTCTCAAAGTGACTACACGGTGTACTTCACAAGTAAATATCATTGCGGCTCATGCGGAGCTTTCATGATACTCAAAGAATCTAAACTCGATCAAGTACCGTCTAACGTACAAATAGTTGATAGCAGAGGGTTTGCTACACGCTCGCTCACATTCTTTTTAGTGAAGATCATCAATAAGTTAGTAAATAATGACTTGAATGTGTCGGGTATAAACGACGAAGTATCCGCACTATCTAATGGCATAACCACATCGATTACTGTCGTGGATACATCATTGGTAACAAAGACACTGAACTTTGAGAACGGCATACTAAAAAGCATAACTTAATATGGTATGATATGAACATGAAAACACTTGAAGAAATGATTGAAGCTTATTTAAAATCAGTAAATAAATACCAACTCGATGGGGATTTTATTGAGCATAATGAACACGGCTTTATTACCTTTTCATTTGTAGGAGATGTGATGGTATTGCCAGACCTATACGGAGACGGTAAGCATTGGTTAAACAGGGCGCTAGAGATTGCAAAAGAAAATAACTGCACACGACTAAGAGGAGGAACATCACGCAATATTAAGGCATATTGTAGAATGTTTGGGCTTCACGTTGTAGGGTATGTAGTAGAAAGGGAGGTTTAAAATGGGTTTTGATCCAGTAACAATAGCGGCGGGTGCAATGATAGGGTCTACTGTAATTGGTGCAGTTACAGGCAGTAAGGCTAGTAAGGCACAGGCTAGTGCCGCAAACAATGCTACTGCTACACAAGCTGATATGTTCAATAAACAAGTTGAACTAAATCAACCGTGGCAAGATGCAGGGCTTGAAGCATTAAAGAGCTATGCAGATAACCCAGCCTTTCAATTCTCATACAACGATATGACCGCTGACCCGTCTTATAAATTTAGACTTAATGAAGGGGTAAATGCTCTAGATGCTTCCGCTGCTTCAAGAGGAAAACTACTCTCAGGCGCACAAGATAAAGCACTGCAAAATTATGGTCAAAATATGGCAAGCCAAGAATATGGTAACGCTTACAATAGAGCATTACAAAACTACAACACAAACGCAAATACAAATCTAAATATTGCTAATATCGGGCGTGGTGCGGCAGGGCAAACACAAAACGCAATGCAGAACTATGCGAATGCCAATACAAACACTCAAATGCAATTAGGGCAAGCACAAGCGCAAGGATATAATAACATGGCTAATACATTGAATACTGGAATCGGTAATGCTTTGTATATGTATAATACCGCTGGTAATCCTTAAAACGCTCAAACAATGGCATCATTTAGCAATAATAATTATACACCAATAGGGGGTTAAGTCATGGAATTAGCTAACCAATACGGTATTAATTTACCAGCAATAGATCAAGCAGTATCCGCAAAGAAAACAGCAGAGCAAAATGTTTTAGCCAATAAACAAGCCTACGACTTTAATGCGCTTAAAATGGATTCATTCAAGCGTACCGAAGCAGAAGACGTAGAAGATCGTGCTAAAAAACTTGATTTAGAAACCCAAGCAAAGAATGCGGAGAACCTAGCAAGACACGCTATTGTTATTTCAAAGCTACCAGATGCACAAAAGGTAAGCGCAACCAAACAAATACTTAGCCAACTTCCGCCAGAGGCACAGGCAAAAATATATCAAGACTATGCTATTAATCCCAACGATGATAACTCTATTCTGCAAGCATTACCGCACATGACAATGGCTACACTAAAAACAGCTGATATTCTTAAAAGACAGTTTGAGCAACAAGACGCAGAAACAAAACAACAAAACGTACTTGCAGAAGAAGGGGTTAAACACGCAAATAAAATGGATCAGATTAATGCGCTGTACGGAAACAAAAAAGAGATTGCTGGAAAGACAAACGAAACTAAAATAAAAGTTGCTGAGATTGGGGCTAAAGGCAGACAGAAACTTGCAGAGTATAAAGCTAATCATGGTACATCATCAAGTAAACCAACAGTATTAGAGATGAAAGCGGCGGCACTAGTAGACGGAGGAGAAGCTAAAAACATTAATGAAGCAATCCGGATGGTAATGAGAAGCACGAGCGTTACAAATGTGAATGACCCTGTAATGGGAAATAAAACAATCACATCTAATAAATCTTATGGTAATGCGCTTAGACCTCCTCCTCCATTAGCAAAAAAGAAGTTGCCTCCACTCGACGTTAATAAATATACACGATAAGGATCACTATGTTTGACTATGAATCAGCCGTAAAAGATGGATATACAGATGATGATATTCAAAAAGCTACTGGCGTTGACATAGCCAAAATTAGAGCGGACGGATACGGTTATGATGATATCAAAAGTGCTTTCAAAAACTACAAACCAAAGCAACAAAATCCACGTCAAGCCGTAGCCCAAAAACAAGACACAGTTGATAACCCTTTCCAAGCAAAAGAGCCATCATTCTTAGATAAGTTATCAAGTGCATTTAAAGAAGATACCCAAAATATTACTCCGCTAACAACTGCTGAAAAATTAGATCGTGCAAAAATTCAATATAAATTAGGGCGAAGAAGCAAAGAGTATGTTGATAACTTAGAGCGTCAAGCTAAGACGGAAGCATATACACAAAGCAATGCAGAGAAGATGAAAACACGTATCGCGCAACAAGAGTTCACTAAACAGCCTATAGGCACACAACTCCAACAAGAGATACTCGATATACCTGAACGGTCACTAAAGGCCACAGCGCAAGGATTAGCAACATTACCCGCTATGCTAGTTGGAAGCAAAACTGCAAAAGTAGTTAGTGACGCATTCGGTCAAGATGATAAATTTACCAAAGCATATCCGCACTTAGCAACACTCGAAAGCATTATCGTAGACCCAACCATGATCGGAGCAAAAATAGGCGTAGGCGAAGAAGCTGTAAAAGCTATCGTAGCAAAACAAAAGCCTATCATCCAAGCAGTAAAAGACGGAACACTTCACCCACAACAAGCAGAGGAAATTCTAAAAACCGACCCATCACTAAAATCATTCACAGATATAGTGGCTGAAAACATCAACAAGCCTGAACGTGTAGAACCATCTATCACAGAGGATATCGACAAGCACTTAGTAGATATGGGTGAAGAACCGAACTTTAAAACAGCAGAGTTAAAGCCTATCGAAGAAGTTAAGCTAATCGATCCTATGTCGGGAAATGTACCGGAAGAAAAACCTCTATTTAGTAAAGAAGCTATCAATACGGAAGATATATTATCATCAAAAATAAACGATAATTTTAATACTTTAGTTGAAAGACAGAAAGAAATAGGAATACCTGAATCTAATTATAGTAAATTCCAAAGCCAATATGATGTAATAAATTCTTTTGAAGATTTACTAAAAGAAAATAAAATAGATTATAAAAAAAATACGTCACAATCATCTACGTATTTTAATATAGATGGCAAAAAAATTAGATTTTCAGGTCATGATAATCAGGGTGCAGGAGTATTAAACCACGGAGGAAATGACTTCAATTTTATTATAGATGGTAAATCCAACATAAGCAAACATGAATTAAATAATATCTCAAAAATAATAGATGAAGCTAGAAACAATAAAACTATACTAATGAGTAAAGGCGCACAAGGCTCAACCACCACAGAATCAATCCACCAATCAGCTAAAAAGCTACTTGGTAAAAACTACGATAACCTAAAAGGTGACATAAACATCGTACAGTCATATAAAGACCTACCTAAAAGATTAGTCGATAGCGGAGTTGAGTTTTCATCAGGTGGAAAAGTGCGTGGTATATTCAGCCCTATAGATGGTAAAGTACACCTTATCGCTGATACTATGAGCGCAAAAGAAGCTCCTTCTATTTTGGTACATGAGCTACTACATAAGGCTAAATATTCAGGCGAAAAAGTATTAGGCGAATCACATGGTACATTCGTACTACGCCTTAAACAACTCAAAGACGAGACGATTGTAAGGCAAGCCATGCAAGCCGCAAAAGATGCCGGAACACAACCAAAACATATGAACGATGAAATCATGTCGTACCTCGTAGAAAAATACCAACTCGGCAAAGATATGTCCCCAAAGGTTAAGCGGTTTGTGTCAGACATAATTGATGCTATCAAAGTGTTTGCTTCCAAAACTGCTGTTAAGTTAGGGGTAGATGCAAAGTGGTTAATCTCAAAGATGAACGAGAAAGACATAGCGGCATTATTGAAATCATCGGCTATTAAGCAAAGCGGAAAAGCAGTATCAAAAGAAGCTAAACCTATGTACTCAAAAGCCTCGGATGCTATGGATAAAGTCACAGAACATATCCAAGACTATTGGAAACCTGCTGAGAAGTATTTAAAAGGGGTAGAAGGCGAGAAAGTAAATGATGCACGTAAACTTATCTTCGGAAGAGTTGGCACACGTATAGAGGAAGTAAAAGCCGCTCAACAGATTATTACAGATGATATTGTGAACTACGGCAAAAAATCAGGCGAGGAAGTAGAAACATTACGCAAAGACTTAAACGCTTTTCTAATTGCTCAACACGCACCAGAAAGAAATGCGGCACTTCGAGACGGGGCGGCTGGTATATCAACGCAAGCCGCTACTGATTCACTAGATGCTTTGAAAAAGTCAAACCCGCAAAAGTATAAATTCTTTGAACAGATGGCAACCAATGTACGAAGATTAAACGAGCAATCACTAAGAATACTTTTAGATGGTCAAGTAATCACACAAGAACTTTACGACACGCTACGGAACAAATATAAAATGCACGTACCGCTTCAACGTGTTATGCCAGAAGATACGAATATGGCAGACGGTATCACTGGAGGCAAAGGGTTAAGCGTTAAATCATCAGGCATCAAAGCGGCAAAAGGTAGCGACCTCGAAGTGTCAGACATTTTAGGCAATGTATCCGCCAACGTCCAAGAGGCAATTATCCGATCAGAGAAAAACCGTGTCGGGCTTACAATGGAAAATCTCTTTGAAGCTCAACCGACTTTAGGCAAGGTACGTGGTTTAAAAATGGTAGGTAAAGATTTCAAAGATAAGCCTATCATGGAAACACCAACTAATGATATGATCGTATTTTTCAAAGAAGGCAAGAAAAAGGTTATTGAACCTAACGAACCTATCTTAGCACACGTTTATAATCAGCTAAACGTAGCAGAAAAAGGAATTATAGCTGATATTATCGCACCAGTTACCCGCACACTAGCTGGACTATACACACGGCTTAACCCTGAGTTTGCTTTCTCAAACTTAGTGCGTGACCTACAGGAATCTATGATTTACAACGCTTCTACTATGGGAGGCAAAGGCGCAACTAAAGCATTAGGAAACCAAGCCCAAGCGATTAATGGAGTTCGTAACGCTGTATTCGGAGATGGTAAATCAGAATGGGCAAAACTCTATAAGCAGATGAAGTACGATGGTGGTACTACTGGCGGGATAACTCTTGCTACCCGTACCAAGATAACCCAAGACGTTGACGATGCTTTTAAAATTGCACAATCAAAACCAAGACAAGCAGTTGAAAAGGCGTTTGAATCAATCGACAACTTTAATACTGTATTTGAGGATAGCACAAGACTTGCGGCATATAAGCAAGCATTAGATCAAGGGTTAAGCCGTGAACGTGCGGCAGTAATAGCAAAAGAAACTACTATTGACTTTAACCGTAAGGGCGCACAAACTCCGTGGTTAAATGCTTTATATATGTTCTCTAATGCTTCAATACAAGGGTCGTACAAAATGATTCGTGCATTGAAAAACCCTAAAGTATTGGCTACAACAGTTGGGCTAATAACCGCCGCTTCAATTTCAAATGATGCACACAACGATAGTATCGACCCTGATTGGAGAGACAAGGTAAGCGACTTTGAACGTGGTAGTAACTTTGTGATATTGCTCGATAGTAAAGATGGCAAGTTAAGACGTATTGATATTCCAGTAGGCTGGGGAATTAAACCTATTAAAGTCATGGTTGATACGTTGCACGACAAAGCAATAGGCAAAGCTAAAGGCAGTTCAGCCCTGAAATTAGCAAAGGCAATCGCAGGGGGGTATAACCCATTGGGCGGAAACTCATTATTGCAAAGTGCAGTTCCTACCATTGGAGACGTAGCAACAGACATAATGACCAACACAAGTTTTAGCGGAGGGTCGATCACCCCTAAAGGTTCAGAGCTTGCTAACCCATCAAAACGATATTATCCTGAAACTCCCGAAACATTAGGCGGAAGATTGGCGATTAAATTTGTTCAAGGCACAGAGGAGATAGGATTAGATTTAACCCCAGAGGACGTAAAATATATTGTTAAATCATACGGTGGTGGTCCATTAAACTTTTCTACTGGTATGTATAATATGCTCGACCAAGCTATCAGCGGTGAACATATGAAAGAAGAAGATAGAATTATGATGCGCAGATTCTATAAAGTGTCCGACCCAGAAAGACTTGAAAAGTTTATGGGAAGTCAAGCCATTAAACAAATGGTGCAAAAAGTTCAAGAAGCTAAAACACAAGAAGAGCGGATACGTATAGTCCGTGAAGAGTTGCAGAAAATACCAGACGCTCAAAAGAAACAAGCCATTAATGCCGTAAGATATGGCGGTCTATTGCCTAATCGAAAGAACGTCATACAGGCAAGAGATGAAGCAGAATGGCAACAAAATATATTCGCACCGTTTAAAAGCACAAAAACAAAACAAAATGAACTTAAATAGTGATATAATTCATATTAACAAATATAAAGAGGTTTGCAGTGATAGCTAAAATTTTTACCGACGGAGTTTTTCAAGGGCTTGGTAATGATGGATTGCCAGTTGCTCTAGGTAGTGTTGCTATTAAAGTAACATCAACTGGCGTAGACGCAACTACATACCAAGACTCGGCTATGGCTGTAACAAACCAAACCCCTGTTCCATTGTCTGCATCAGGCAAGGCAAAAATATTCTTATCCCCAGACACTTATGATATTACGCTTTACGATCAATACGATGCGGTAGTATGGACGCTTGATGCGCTTGATTATAATGTAGATACTAGCCAATTAGGAACATTTCAAACAGATGTAAGAATAGAGGGTAACGACACTAGGCTGACTGGTAGCTATGGTACAGGCGACCTAAGTACCAATTTAGCGTTAGGTGACGATTCACTATTTAATGTAACAACTGGTGACAATAATATTGCCATAGGGCCTAACTCGCTTTATTTCAATACTACTGGATATAACAATGTATCCGTAGGTGTTTACTCTCTTTACTTGAATACTACAGGATATGGCAATATATCTTTTGGCAATGAATCATTATATAACAACACCACAGGTAATGACAATAATGCTCATGGAGATAGAGCATTATACTCCAACATATCAGGGTATAACAATACTGCAATAGGACAGCATACACTATATTTTAATACCACTGGGTTTGATAATACTGCCGTAGGAAAAGAGGCTTTATACTCTAATACTACAGGAGCATCTAATACTGCATTAGGTAAATTTACATTGTATTCAAACACGTCAGGATATAGCAATACTGCTATTTGCGATGGTTCATTATATAGTAACACTACTGGGTATGGAAATAATGCTATAGGGTCAAGAGCATTATATAACAATACTACAGGCAATGACAATAATGCCATAGGGGCTGATTCATTATTTTTAAATACAACAGGTAGTAATAATAATGCTATTGGTTCAGGTTCATTAAATAGCAACACTACAGGAGATGAAAATTGTGCATTTGGTGATTACGCTCTGCATGATGCCGATTCTGTAAACAACAATGCGATAGGGTTTGCTTCGCTGAGATTGACAACAACTGGTGCAACAAATAACGCATTCGGGTCATATGCTCTTTACTCAAATACAACTGGAAGTAGCAATTGCGCTTTTGGAGACAACGCACTTTCTAATAATGTATCGTATGATAATACTGTTGGAATAGGGACAGATTCACAAGTAACAGGTAGTGACCAAGTACAGCTTGGGGACTCAGCGACTACAACTTACGTATACGGAACAGTACAAGATCGATCGGATGAGAGAGACAAAGCAGACATTAAAGATACATCACTTGGTCTTGATTTCATTATGTCCCTTAGACCAGTCGAATATAGATGGGATATGCGCGAAGATTACAAACCTAAAAAACAAAAAGGTCTCTCAGGTAAGGAATTATCAGATTACTTAGAGAAGTGCAAATTAGGGAATATAACTCACGATGGAACTCACAAGAGAAAAAGACTTCATCAAGGGTTTATAGCTCAGGAAGTTATGCAAACCAATCCTAACTTTGGAGGGGTGCAAGACCACTCCATCAATGGTGGGGATGATGTAATGAGCATTGGGTATAATGAGTTTATAGCACCACTGGTAAAAGCTATTCAAGAGTTAAAAAAAGAAATCGATATACTAAAAGGAGTTTAAGATGCCAACAATGACAGCAGATCAAGGCGGAGTGCCTATCCCAGCGTTTCCACTAAAAAAAGGACAGATAGGTATTACTACTGGTACAATTTCTAATTGCAAGATGGCAAACTGTTCTACGGATGGTACGTTAACGTTAGTATCTTACGGCGAATCAGTAGGTATGGTAGCTGGAGATGTTTACACATTCGACACACAAGATGTTACCGTAGAGTCTGGCTCTTTTAACTTGGCTTAATACTATGCTTTTAATGATGAATAGTGCGGGTAGTAGAACAAGGGGAAGGGGCGAGCCTATTCCACCACCTCCTCCACCTGACGGATCATTAGTAGACCCAAGCGGAAACTATATTTTAGATAAATTCGGTAATTACATTACTACAACGGAGGTATAGAATGCCAACAGTACAAACAACGGCAAGCGTAGCAGATATAAATAAGATCACTGGCTTACAATCAAGTGCGGCTACTATAGACGCTGGAATGACAAAGCTAGACGGTATTGCAAGCGGTGCAACTGCAAACACTGGTACAGTCACAGAGGTAATGGGTGATTCAATCATCTCAGTAGCCACTGGAACTACAACCCCTACACTTACCCATAGTACGTCAGATGGTTATCTTCATGTACCTGCTACATCAACTACAAACAACGGTAAGGTCTTAATGGCAGGGGCAACAGCTGGAAGCATATCATGGGAGACACCTACCAGTGGAGTAACAGATCACACGTTACTTTCAAACATTGGAACAAATACCCATGCACAAATTGATACAGCATTGACTCGTCTTGCTAATACAAGCGGTACTAACACAGGAGATCAAACAGATATAACTGGCAACGCTGGAACTGTAACTAATGGAGTATATACTACAGACATTGGAACTACAGTACAAGCGTATAGCGCAAACACTACCATTCAAGGCAACACGTTTAACGGGGCTTCACAACTTGTTAAGCTAGACGCGACAGGAAAACTACCAGCTATCGACGGAAGTGCTTTAACTGGATTACCAAGTGGGGTTACAGATCATACACAATTAACTAATATTGGAACCAATACACACGCTCAGATCGATACTGCATTAACTCGTCTTGCCAATACAAGTGGTACTAACACTGGTGATTTAGTATCAGGCACAACCATAAAAACTGTAAACTCAACGTCATTACTTGGAAGCGGTGATGTTGCTGTTCAATCTACATTAGTAAGCGGAACTAACATCAAGACAATCAACTCAACGACGTTGTTAGGATCAGGAGACATCCAGGTTCAGGCTTATAACGCCAATACTGCATATACAAATGCCAATCAGACGTTTACAGTAGCGCAACGCGGTGCGGTTAATGCGATCGCTTACTCGGCAAGTGTTATTCCAGACTTCAATTACCAAAATTTTTCATGCTCACTCACAGGTAATATAACTATCGCAAATCCTACAAATATTACAGTCGGGCAGAGTGGTAACATTACTTTGACTCAGGACGCTACGGGTGGTAGGACTACTGCATGGGGGACTTATTTTAAATGGTCTGGTGGAACAGCGCCTACCTATGTTACAACTGCAAACAGCAAATCTACATTTGCATATTCAGTACAAAGTGCTACCGAAATAATCTTAGTGCCAATCATAGATTGGAAGTAAGATGTTATACGATAAATTATTATTATTTTCAAAAATAACTATTAGTAGTGGGTCATACGGTTATATTGCTGGGGCAAACACAGGCTCATCTGCAATTAAAAAAATAAATGTGGAAGTAGATAGTGCCACGGCAAATATATCTGCTACACTTAGCTATAGCACATGGGCTAGTAGTTCAGTATCTACAAGCAGTAATGCTTTTAATATGGGAGGAGCTGGGACATACCCAACCACTATAAATAAATTTAACTTAGCGTCTGAGGCTATATCAGTACCATCTGCGACCTTAGCCCTCGGTAGAATGAACGCCGTTGGAATGTCATCATCTACTAATGGATATGGTATTACTGGATATAATGGGGCTGATAGAACAGAAATAGACGGATTGTCTTTTAGTACGGAAACCTCTATAAACCCATCTGCAACAGCATCATTCGCGTCTGGATACTCAGAGTGCAGAGGTTTTCAAAAAGGTACAACTTCTGGAATTATGGGCGGAGGGAACGGGTCAAGCCTACTTAATTCTACTATGGAATTTACTTTTTCTACCGAAACATCATCTACATTGGGGGCAACTCTATCCGTTTCTAGGGGATTTCTTGCAACTGTGTGGAGTTCGTCAAACGGATATTGGTGTGGTGGGTTTAGTTCTGTAAATTATTCGGATATTGACGGAATAAATTTAAGCACTAACGCGGCGATAAACCCATCGGCAACATTAACCGCAGCTAATCGTGGCTGCCATGGGTTTAATGGTGTATCAAAAGGGTTAATTGCAGGAGGGCAAGCGGCTAACACCGTAGATGAACTAACATTTTCAACCGAAACTCGTTCCGCTCGTACAAATTCATTAAATAGTACGGTATATTATGGAACATCTTTACAAGGACTTTAAATGAATATAACTATACAAAACTCAGAAGAAATATTTAATGAAATAAATGGAAGGTTATGGGATATACCATTTGATAACTCACAGTTTCAAAATGAAAATTTTATTATCAATTCTGCATTGACTCCTGAGAGATCTTATCGTTCAGCGGCATTGCGATTGCAAAATCGGCTTAACGCTTTGAAAGACGCAAAATTTAAGTCTATGAAAGATGATGTAAAGAAACGACAACTCAAACATAAGATTGAAAATGAGAGGGATGAATTTGAGAAAGAGCTATTATGTATTGAGCTGTTAGAACTCGAAGCCAATGAACCATATACAGCGAAACTAATTAATGACGCTATTGTTGAGTCTAATCAGTTATATAACTTTATTCAATCATGCCCTAAGTATACAAGAGAAGAGTTTGAGAAAGCTGAGAGGGGTCATTTTGAACAAAGACTACTGCAAGAAGCCAATGGTATCACAGGGGCATTGAAATCACTTGTAGATATGGGGGTTGATATGAATGCTTTAAAGCAAGGACAATTACAATATAAGGAGCAAGAAGATGCTTTACGGATACGTTAAAAAGGTTGGCAATACCTTTGAGTTTTTATCGAACGAAGGGATTGAAGTTAGTTTAGTTGTATATAACCCTCAGTTCTTGGACGCGTCAAGCGTTGATTTTTTGCTTAGTATTGGGGTTTATCGTACTGAGTTAATACCTACACCTGTTAACGCATTGGACAAAGACGGTACGTACTACTTCAATTTAAGAGCTGACAACATTGTTGAATATCGTCCAAACTATACAATAGGAGTGCGTATTCCTAAGTCACTAACTCCTCGTCAAGTACGATTGATTCTTAATCAATATGGGTTGAGATCAAATGTGGAAACTGCTATAGCTAATAGCAATGATTACAATATTAAAGACTGGTGGGAATATAGCTTAGAGTATGATAGAGACAATGCTATTTTAGTTAGCATGGCCACATCAATTGGTTTAAGCAATGTGCAATTAGATCAGATGTTTATTGACGGAGCTAAGTTATGAAAGTAGATCACTGCACATGGTTCCCAGAGAAATGGCGTGGAGTCGACATATCTGATTGCTGTAAACAGCATGACGAAACGCTCGGTACGCACTTATTCTATAAATGTTTAAAAGCAAAAATAGGATGGTTCCATGCGTTATATATCACGGCTGGCGGTTCAATCGGTGCATGGGTAAAATATACAAAAACAATGATAAAAAAAGTTTAAGGGGTTAAGCGTGGGAGCTGACGAAATATCTGAAATAAAAAGGCTAGAACAACTCATAAATCAGAATATCGGTGCTACCCGTGGATTGTCAGATAAAGTGCAGAAGTTAAGCGATGACCTTTTGACATTAGAGACTCATCGGTTGCACGATAAAGAGATTGCAGACAGAACGTCCGATCAGATTGATAAGCTTACGGATGCAATCAATTCGCTCAATGATACTTTCGCAACGATCAACGGAAAGGCTCAGGGTGTTTCAATGATGGTTAAAGCGTTTTGGGCTATTTCAGGTACAATAATAACTGCATCTATCCTATGGCTATCTACAACTATCGTTGATCTAAAAATGCAAGTAGCTGTACTTCAAAGTAAGGAAAGATTAAAATGATAACATCTATTTTGCTAACATTTCATCTGCTACTATTTGGGGTTAAAGCGTGGGCGGTTTTTATGTTCGCTAGAAAGTTTAAAAACTCCCCTTATATGTTCACATGGTCTATCGTGTATCTATTTTTTGAGGCTTGGTTTTTGCATAGCTTTTTTATGAACATTGATTTGTTTTTATATGAGGTTGCAGCGGTAATCGATCAAGGAATTTTCACGATAGGATTAGTTTTTTATCTTACAAAGGAGGTGAGCGATGGCAAAAGGACGAACTAACGGCAGCGGAACACGACCGACAAAATGATTTATAGGCTCCTATTTGTAGGGGCTTGTTAAATTATAAAAGGAGTTTGAACAATGGAAACAGTAGACGGGTTTAGCGATCACTTCACATTTGCAGATTTAACGTATAGCTCAGGGCATCCTGAATTAGTAAGCCAAAATAGAAAAGATGCTACACGGTACTCGTTGGCGGGTAAACGATTATCGAAATTGTTGGAAAGTATCAGGCATATTTTAGGAGATTACCCTATTAGGGTGAATAGCGGTTATCGTAATATGGCACTCAATAAAGCGGTAGGCTCAAAGGTTGTAACATCATCTCATACACGTTTTGAGGCGGCGGATATTGTTCCGACAAATATGACAGTAAATGAAGCATTTAAAGCCCTTGTGAAAGCTCAACACGATGGACTATTGCCTGACTTACGAAAGGTATTACAAGAAGGGTCTTGGATGCACGTTGAGGTAAGTATGGGTGCAGGAGATTACCGAGGATTTTGGACTTCAAACGATGGTAATAAAACATGGACAAGGATAGCATAATGAGCTGGCTTACAGATTTAATAACCCCTGTCGCTGGTGATTTGATTGAAAAAACAGGAAATGCGGTAAAGCAATTCGTTACCACGGAAACAGATCGGCTAAAGCTAGGAAATGCGCTCACACAGATTGAGTCTGATTTTCGTATTAAGCTTGAAGAGGTATCAACCAAAGCGGAAGAGTTACGGGTTCAAAACGCGTCAGATATTAACAAGACTATGCAGTCCGAATCTATGTCTAACCACTGGCCGACATATACATGGAGACCTTTTGTAGGCTTCATATTCGGCTTAATGGCTTTTATGATGGCCGGCACTGTTATGGCTTCATATATTGCAGTTATGATGGGATATATGAAATCAGAAACATTATCCTATCTGCCTCAAATGTTGGCTTCTATGGCTATGGTGATGGGTACTGTTGCGCCGATTCTTGGTATTGCCTCATGGTATCGCGGTAAAATGCAAGCAGACCCGTCAATTCCTACCGATAATCGTGGGTAAAGTGGTATAATTAATAGCGCATACTAAACTAACTAAGCGGGTCAACTCCCGCTATTAAACTTCAACGCAAAATCTGAATACGCCGCAAAGTATACAAAGCTATCTTCTTTTCTTTTATGCGCTAATCGTGAAACTTTCATAAGTTATCACACTCCTTGCGTGCCTGTTGCATTGTACGTCTAACTCTCATCCTTCGACCTTTTGATGGTTTTGCATTGTAGGCTTAACGCACCGCTGATTTTTTGGACGAACTTGTATCGGTATATGTTGCTCTTCTTCATCTTTCAACCCTACAGCTTCACGCCATTGTGCTTCACTCATAGGGTTTTTGTTTTTGATAGCTTTTAGGTATTTTTGGTATCCAGTCATAATTGTTCCTTAACATATTTTTCTATAATGTTTAAAACCTTTGCAGATTCCAAAGCAAAGCCTGATACGCCTTTGCGGCTCATTTGTTCAAAGTGCTTTAGGTTTAGTTTATACGGCTTTAGCTCTTCTTTATGGCGATTAAAAATCATCCAACAAATAGCGTTTATAGTGATGTTCTTTCCCTCTGGAATATCAATCCATGATAGCCGCATAGCCTCACCTACGATGTCAGCTGCTTTGTAGTACGTTGCATCGTTTGTTCGTCTTGGAACACAATGTTTTCTCCATAGTGCAGAATCTATTTTTACAATATGCTTATGTCTTTTTTCGTCATCATCTAGCAAGTTAAGAAAAACAGAAATCATTTGCCCCCATGCATAATTATTTACTTTCATCTTTATTCCCCCTTTTAGCTTATAAGCTTTGACGCTCCCACATAAATGAGAGAGTCAAAAATTAAGTTAGTAAAACCCTATTCCTTTCTTTTTAATTTTGGTGGTATTGCTACCATATTAAAACTGTGCCACACTACGCCGTAATAGCTGACACACGACTTTATATGCTACAGGGTTAAAGGTCAAAGCCTGTGACCTGTCCTATGTATTCGGCTGGTGGTCTAAGACCGTGTAAAAATTGAGCGCAGGTTATTTGCGCTCTCGTTTTGTTTCTTCAAATTTAACCCAGCCAAAGCCAACTATTTCTTTCTCAGTAAAAAACTGATGCTCTCCATCATACAAGTATTCATTTTTAATAATGATAAAACCTGAATTTGATATTTTATACCACTGCCATTCATATACTGGCTCAGATGGTTTGATTCGGTACTCCATATTTGAATATATTTCACACACGTTGTTTTCCCAATTGTTTCCAATTGCGGATAGCATTTGCAAGTTCAAACTTTGATCCTCTACCCACTCATGCAATACATCAGCATACGGATGGCGATTATCACCTTTATGTATGCATACGTTTGATTCATGGTAACTATTAACAATATCTTCAATTTCTTTAAAATATCTACTTTCACCATTTCCAAAACCAAACTGTAATTTTTTAATTAACTCTTCTTTAGTCATAACTCATCCTTTCAAATAAATATCTTCTATCTCATTAATACGAGGTAGAGCAGTTTCAGGGATATATGATCTATTAAAATCTTCCCACGCACATTTATACTTTTGAAGCTCTTCGACTTTTTTGTTCTTTGCGATATTGTCTACACGCAAACTATCATAGTACCAAATCATAAGCCCAATAATTACCCAATGTACAATAAACATAATATGGACTATAGCATTAGCTCTATTTTCCATTTTCAATATCCCCATAATAAACTGTTCAGGATTGTCGAAATTGGTACTAATCCAACCTGCGAAAATTAAAATGCCGATAACAATTAGGATTGCGCTAAGCACTCGCATTTTTTTTCTCGTATGAATATGTAGCCCAAGCCTCTTGCAAGTCCTGAGCAGGTATACCAAGCTTTACCGAATAGTGATGGAAGCTAAGGCGCATATTTTCTTCGATCTCTACCATTGCGTTTTTAATGCGCTCTTGGGTAAGTTCTTCGCGTAGTTTTTTGATGTCGTTCATTTGTTTTTCCTTTTTTAAAAATTCTTTTATCGCTTGAAGTATCACATCTGTAGGGCTGATAAACGAAGCATCTGCAATTACTTCAATTTGATAAAACCAGTCTGAATCAATATGCAGTTGCACTATTTCTTCATTGTACTCATTCACTTTGTCTACTTTTCATTAATCCATTTTACGAGCGTATTAATGCTAACCCGATACTTTCGACATACCAACTGCTTACCTGATTTAAGGGCAAATAGTTGTTTAATGTCTGCCTCGTTTTTGTCGAGGCGTTTCATTGCTCTTGATCGTTTGTATTGTTTTTTCAATATACAACCTTTAAATTATGCCCGTGTTGATCGGTAATTCACAGCAGTAACGATATTATCAGTCAGCAATTTATTAGCCGATTTTTCATCAACTACGCACCATTTATCGTCACGATCACATTTCTTAACCGCATCTTCTTTATTGAAGAAGAACCAACTTTTTGAAATATCATTAGTAAAAGTTTTACCTTCTGACAAAAACTTGTTTGCCAAAAATACATTTGTACCGTTTTTCGCTTGTTTTGTGATGTAGAATTTCATCTTTTCCCCTTTTGTTTTGATAGGATAAGTTTAACGTACTAAATATAAAAGTACGCTTAATTATGATAAAGATTGTATCAAAATATAGCCTAAAATGGTATTTCTTCGGAATCAATATCAATTTCAGGCAAAGAATTATTTTTCGGCATAGGCTTTTTCTCGTAATGAGTTGGAGCATTAACGCCACGATTCGCTTCATCGCTACCGTTTGCATATCCTCCGCTGTTGTTTTCTACGTTGCCTTTAGGCTTAGATACAAAATCGAATCCCTCGACTATCATACTATGCTTAGAACGATTCTGACCGCTATCTTTATCGACCCACGTTTCCGTTTGAAGTTTTCCAGTTAAGAAAATCTGTGTGCCTTTTTCTCCAGCGTATTGCGAGATAATTTCCGCTTGCTTTCCAAATACCGTTGCATCGATAAAGCATTGCGTTTCACGATCAGCGTATTTTTCACTAGCAACAAGCCCCATTTTTAATATCGGCTTCCCTTCTGAACTAAAACGTAGCTCAGAGTCTCTTGTTAATCTAAATAACCCATAAGTTTTTGGTAGGCTCATTTTTCAACTCCTAAATGTTTAAATAAATCTTTCATTGCATCATAAGCTTTCCCGAAAAGCTCTCGAGTTTCTTTGCTTTTAATATCTGAAAAACGATAATAATGCTGAATGGTATAACCAAATCCTTCTTCTTCAATACGGTACTTCAAATCTGAATCTGTAACACTAGCATCATTGCTAGGTAAATATGCGCCAACTTCTTCTTCCATAACCTATCCTTTTTATTTAATATCCCATAGCTCACGG